>OHGJ01000319.1_pt1 | contig 25336 bp, 19 predicted proteins | sample 1567751 | NCBI WGS metagenome assembly OHGJ01 (sample SAMEA3879526, study PRJEB24766) | human gut metagenome | biome: human-associated habitat; feature: feces | place: USA | collected 1985/1987 | reverse complement strand
ACACATGCCGACCGGGTGCTGAATACCGGTATCCAAGCATTTATGGATGTAGTCCTTCGTATTGAACCACGAGATGGATTGCCAGCAAGAGCCGGGTTGTAAATCCTCGCAGGCGTAACGGGGGACGGTGGTAAATCTCGTACCATCCGGCCCTACCCAATTCACCAACTCACCTCCGTAGGCGCTTACGTAGCCACCCCACATCGTATTCGGGTTCTTAGTAGAGGCATATGAGAAGCCGAATGACTTCAATATATACGGCAGGCAACTGGTAAAGCAAGGCTCTTCCGCCGAATAGGTGGTAAATACCGCCTCGGGGAAATGTTTCCGGATCAGCCGTATTCCATATTCGAATTGGCGGATAGCGCTCTCGCCGGATGTCCCGAAGAAATAACTTTGGGCATAGGTCGGGTTTACGTACTCGATCCGCCCGCTCTCCACGGATTGATCCTTAAATAAGCGCTTGAAAGCCTCGTAACCTTCAGGGTCTCGTTGCCGTACGACTTCCCATGATTCAGGCTCGATCTCGATATTGATATTCCAGTTGGGATTCTGCCTTAATTTCTGGGCGATAAAGGCGGTCTGCCCCACCGGGTAATGCCCGTAGATACCGCCATGATAGCCATCGATGAAATAGGCTTGTTGGGCATCTGCCCAACCGGCCAACAAGAATTGGCTTAATACGAATATCGCTAGTTTCTTTTTCATATAACTATGTACTATTAATTCACATTTAGAATACTTCCAGTCGGTGGGAGACGGGGCACGCCCCGTCTCTACAAGTCTGTAAATTTCTTGATCTCTATTCGCAAGGGGATTGGTTTATTTTGCTCATAGATCTGGTTAACCAGATCCTGTTGCTCATTCACGCAATCCTCACGAATCCCCTTGTGCATGTATTGTAGCCAAAGGTCGCCGTTCCATTGCAAGAAGATGTCGTGGGGACGGTATTTGCGCAAGGTGTCCACGGCAGCCTCGTCGCAGGCCCAAAGCATGCCCGTCTTCCGCATCAAGTTATATTCCACCCAATAAAATTCACGCATCTTACGCTCTTTCAACCAGCGTTCCTCGTTCATCTGGCGGATCTTCATCGCTTGTTTATACTGCGGGGTATTCTGAAGAAGAGCCATATTGATGCCTCGCTCCAACTCCCTCGCCGTAAAACGACCGATAAACTCCCTACCGATCGTTAACCCGTAATATCCATCCGACAAACCGCTCACGGACAATCCCTCATAATTCATCTCATCCATAAAAGGGATAACACTCAAGGCATCTGCCTGCGTATGTTTCTCATTATCATAATAAGAGGTATCGATAGGATACGGAAGTGATTTCGCCTCGTACGTAAAAGTAAGGTTATCCGAGGAAACAGACAAATCCGAGACACGGCAATTATCCGAGCGAGTCACCTTTTTCCCCGCTCCGTCTATCCGGATATCGGCTACCGGCTTACCGGCCAAGCCTTGCGCCTTCAAGAAGAGATAAGCCATGACCAGATGCCCGTCCGTAGAGGGATGTATACGATCCTTCCCGCATAAGGTATACATGGAATCCTCCGCTTGCTCCCATTGGTTGATCGCTACCATCGGGCGGTTGAAATCCACGAATCCCCATTGATTCTCCCGGGCCCGGGCATTCTGGAAATCCACGATCTCCAAGATTGGCGTATTCTTCCCCGGGAAAGCGACCTTATTGAAACGAGAAGTCTCGTCATAAGGAGAGCTTCCGATCAAGATTTTCCTCACCTCCGGATACTTCTTATAGACCTCCTCGATAAGGGCATAATCCCGGCAAGCTTTCTCTACCCGGTTCCGGGCGATCGTATCGGCCCCCGGCTTCCGAAAATCCATATAGCCGACATCGTTCATGCCAAAAGATAGCGTCACCACTGTAGGCTCATGTTCGAAAACCTTATCCAACCGCTGGTAAATCATCTCGGCTACATCCCCACCTACTCCCTCGTTAAAGATATCGATGCGTTGATCCGGGAAACGGGTCATATAGTACAGCCAGATATATGAATGATAATGACCACCGCAAGTAATGCTGTTTCCCACGAAGGCGATCCGATCTCCTTTCTGAAACGGAGCTATCGACTGAGCATATACTCCTGCAAGACCTGATAAAAGCAAACAGACAAACAAAACATATCTTTTCATCTCTATTTCTCTCTTCTCTAATTTTCTGTGATGAATAATATATACCGTGTTAAAAAATATTACTATCAATAGTAATCGTATTTATCATGGATAATAATCCGGATTACTACGGATAGTAATATCCTTCCACACACCTCTAGTCTAGAGAATCGCCCGCTTACTTTTAGCGAACGACATCCTCACCAAGCAGAGGGTTCAGTTCTTTCTCACGCAAAGGTACCGGGAAAACCAAATCCGATTCTTTAAACGGATACGTATGATTAACCGCCTGATAGCCGAATAAATCAACCATTTGCTTCGAAACCGGATCAAACGCACGGTGAGTACGCAACATATCATACCATCCTGTAAACTCATAACAGAGTTCCCACGCACGTTCTTTCAATACTTGATCAACCGTGATTGAAGTCGGTCTCGCCTCATTGGGCAACGCACGGTGACGAACTTGGAAATAAGCATCCACAGCTATAGCGTCGGAAGTAGATCCACCATCCAAGGTAGCTTTTGCCTCCGCACACATTAATAGAACGTCCGCATAACGGTAAACCGGAATATTCGCCCCGCTCTTTCCTGTAGATTCGGCATTCTCATCCCAATATTTGCATAAATAAGGAACATCCAAAGTAATCGTTGTCTCCGGATCACCATATTTGGGTTTAGAAGTATAGAAAAACTCCTCATTCCGTTTACGAATATCTTGGTCATCATAACTTTCATAAAACTCTTTACGAGGAGCCAAACCACCCCCATAAGCCGGAGTAATGGAAATCGGTTGTTCCGGATAAGGCAAAAGGCCAAAATGGAAAGGAGCCCCGGCATCTTGCGCCTCACGCTGGATCATAAAAATATGCTCACCACTATTTTCGTTCTCTAACGCACGTAAATCCTTATAATCAGCGAACAAGCTAAAGGCTCCACTGTCAATAACCTCCTTGGCTTTCTCGTAAGCCAATTGATAATACTCATTTCCTTTTTGAAGCGGATAACCTGCCATTGTCAAATAAACCTTAGCTAAAAGGGTCTTGATCGCTCCCATAGAGACATGGCCTGTTTTATCACTCCAATCCAGCCCGGACTGCTCCGCCTTTTTCAAGTCTTCCACGATCTGGTTATAAATATCTTCCTTAGGAGACCTTGGAATCTTCACCGTATTCAAGTCTACCGTAGGTTCCGTCTTCAACGGGATATCCCCGAATAATTGTACCCCTTGAAAATAGTAATACGCCCGCAAGAAATAAGCCTCTCCCAGATACTTCGCTTTCTGGCTCTCGCTAATAATATCCGTAGCGGAAACATTTTGAATCACGCTATTACAATTTTCCAAAGGAAAGAAAGTAGCCTTCCAGAAGTTACGAATAATGCCGTTACTCTCTTCCAAACCGGAAAGCAACAAGAACTGGTTCTGCTCATTACCGGCCGCACGAGGACGATAACTAGTACCTACAAGATATTCCAAGTTAAAAAGGTGAACTGTGGCAATCTCGAGGTCGGAACTCAACAGATCATCAAGCCCGTCATAAGTGCCATCCACAGCCGCCTTTATCTGGTTCTCTGTCGTATAATATTCAGAAGGACTCAAGAAGGTTTTCGGGTCTTCCTCTAAAAAATTCGTACAGGATGTAAAAGCCATTGTCGCAGAAAGCAAGCCACACATCCATACATGCGCTTTATTTTTCATATCTTAGTTTTTTACGAAGTAAAGATTAAACAATTAGAAATTAACACCTAAAGTAAATGAATACGTACGAGGTTTGGGATAGGTATAAAAATCCACTCCTTGCTCAAATACGGCATCATAACTCGTCACCTCCGGATCACTACCAGAATAGTTCGTAATCAAGAACGCATTCTCCACATTGAATCCCAAGGATAAACTCTTGATGTGAGCGGCAGAAAGCATACGGGAACTAAAGTCATATTTCAAGCCGATATTACGTAAACGCAAGAACGAACCCGGCTCACAACTCCAAGAATCTACGTCATTCTCATATCCATCTCCCGGAAGGCGCAAGCTAGGCACCATCGTGTTTTGGTTTTCCGGCGTCCAAGCGTTCACCGGAATGTCCGCATAAGCATTGGAGAATGTCACACGGTTACCCATCAACTGGCGAGTGAAGTTAATCAACTTATTACCATATACCCATTGCAAATCAAACATAAACGTGAAGCCTTTCCACGAGAATGTATTTGTCATATTCATCTCGAATTTAGGAGCGCCATTTCCGATATAGTCTTGGTCTTCGCCATCCTTCATTCCATTACCATTCTTGTCCCAATACTTGATATCGCCGGGTTTCTTATTATACTTAGCGGCTTCTTCCGCCTCATCAGTACCCCATGTACCTAGGCGAACATAGCCGTAAAGAGCATTTAAAGGATGTCCCTCTTCAATGCGTCCTCCCCACTTACCGATAATATTATCATTTATATCCAGTACCATCGAGCGGTTCATCGTATAATTCCAAGAGGTAGTCCATAAGAAATCACGGCTTTGGATATTGCGTGTATTCAAGCTCATCTCAAGACCTTGATTACGGATCTTACCCAGATTTGTCATAGTTTTCTCATATCCCGAGTTAGAAGGCAATTGTAGCTCATACAATAAATCAGTCGTAATCTTATGATAATAATCCGCCATAAACTCGATACGCCCATTAAAGAAACTCAAATCGATACCCGCATCAAGTTGTCTGGATTTCTCCCAGCGTAAATCCGGATTTGCCATACTTTTCAACGTAACGATCGTCGTCATATCCTTGCCAAAAGGAAGGCGTTTATTCTCATAACGTGCCATAGACGCATAATCACCGATTTCTGCGTTACCCACCGTACCGTAGCTCAAACGGACTTTCATATCATCAATCACCTTTTTTGCGTTCTCGAAGAAATTCTCATTGGATACACGCCAAGCGGCCGAGAATGAAGGAAAGAAACCATATTGGTTATTCAAGCCAAAACGAGAAGAACCATCCTCACGGAAAGAAGCGCCCAATAAGTAACGATTGTCAAAATTATAGTTGATACGGGCATAGTAAGAATTCATTTTATTATCCGTATAGTCTGAGCCAACCTTAGAACGTACGGTGCCGACTCCCATATTATTATACTCAAAATAATCATCGAAGAAATTCTCGGCCCCTAGCTCGCTTTTCTCTGTTTTTGAGTAATACCAACTGGCTCCCGCTACGACATTCAAGTTATGCTTATTCCAGCTTTTATCAAAAGTCAAGTAGTCCTCATTCGTCCACGACATCGTATTTCGATGTGCTTTCTCCGCTTTACCCTTTTGAGTATCTCCATAGCCGAATAAGGTACTCGGGTTATAAGATGAATTGATATAAGAACCATCTTGACGGCTGAAGCTAGTCGTTAACTTTAACCAAGAGGTAATTTTAAACGTACCGATCACATTAGCCAACGTGTACTGATTCTTATCGATATTCTTACGCTCTTTTAAAATCCTCACGGGGTTCTCCGTATCTTCCGCACCTGGATAATCTCCTTTACGGGAATAGGTACCATCCTCATATTGAACCGGAAGGAACGGTAATGCTTCCAATGTATACCGAGAGATCGCATTCTCTGAGTTTCGGGCATTACTAGATCCTACATTCAACATGGCCTGTAAATGAAACCATTCTTTCAAATCCCATCCGACATTGATAAATGCGTTCAACTGACGTTTATAGGTCTCCAACATTATACCTTGATTATCTTTGTAACTTACATTCGCCACAGCGGTCAGCTTATCACTTCCTCCTGAGAAACTAAGTGAATGCTGATGAGAAAAAGCCGTACGGGTTACGGCATCCTGCCAGTCCGTATCATATTTCGGAGTCCCGTCCGGATTGAACAGGTCATTCTTACGTGTAAACATATTGCTCGGATCCATATGGGGAGCGATACGTCCCGGTTGAGCCTCATAAGCACGCTTGAATACATCCAAAGCCTCCTCCGCATTCAAGACATCGACCTTACGAGCTAACGTTCCTGCTGACAGAACTGTATTATACGAGATATTCGTCGTATTTTTCTTACCTTCCTTTGTTGTTATCACCACAACGCCATTCGCACCTCTCGCACCATAAATAGAAGAGGAAGTTGCGTCTTTCAAGATATCGATAGACTGGACAATATTCGGATCAATCTGGTCCGGATCCACGCCAACCACACCATCGACCACATATAGCGGTGTATTGGAAGAATTCAAAGAACCGATACCACGGATTTTTATCGCAGGACTACCACCCGGCGCACCAGAATTTAAGGCGATATTAACACCCGCTACCTTTCCGGCCAATCCTTGGAATACGTTCGTGGCATTCGGGCGCTCCAATAACTTCTCCGAGTCTACGGAACCCACTGAAGTTGATAAGTTTCGTTTCAACATCGTACCATATCCAACGACGACGACCTCTTCAAGCGCTTTATAATCCTCGGCCAACTTCACGTTAAACAGTGTACGATTCCCTACCTCGATCTCTTGCTCCGCATAGCCGATATAGGAAAATGACAGGATATCGTTATTAGCCGCATCCAAGCTAAACTTTCCATCCAGATCCGTAACGGTACCGACCGTCGTACCCTTAATCACAACATTGGCCCCAATAACCGGTATGCCATCCGGATCCGTAACGGTACCGGAGATCTTTTTCTTTTGTTGCTGTACGGCGTCTTTCTTCAAGATCGTGATGTGCTTACCTGATATGCGGTAGGTCAAGTTCGTGTTTTTCAACAACTCATTCAACACGTCGGTGACTTGGCGATTCTTCACCTGTATATCCACCTGCTTACTATTATCGATATCCTCGCTCTTATAGAAAAACATGAACTCGGTCTGTTTCTCAATCTCCGAGACGACATCATAGAACGTCCCGTTCTTTACTTCTACCGTAACTTGAGCTTTTTGCGCATAGGTATCCGCCGAGACATGCAATATACCCAGTATTAAAAAAAGCAATGTGATCTTCATGATTGATTTAATTTTTTTAGGCAATAGCTCATCGCTATTCCAGACTTTTTCCATAAGTTTGTAATTGTTTTTTATTAATGACTTACCTTGCTCGCTACTTTTTAGAGGACAGCGATAAAGGTGATTAAACGAATAATGAACGTCTAAGAATCGGGGGTGAGTGGTGTCAGTCCCGATTCTTTTTTGTGATCAGGTATTTGTCATAGGCAATTCGAATGTTTAAGGTTATACATCTATTATTTTGTTATTTGCTCCTCGCCGATATCAGGATATCTTTTCCGTCTTTCGTGAAAGTGAATTGTTTCTCCGAGTTAATAATATCTAGTACCTCTTGTATACCTTGATCCAAGGAGAAGGTTCCTGTGTAGCGGATGTTCCGCAGACTGTCATGCGCCAAGCGGATATTTACCCCATAGTAATTCTCCATACGTTTTACGATAGAAACTAAGGTCTCATCCTTGAAACGATATTTCCCTCCTACCCAAGCGTTCGAGATCGAGGCATCTGTCTCTGACAAGAAAATAGAGCCGGTCCGGTTATCCGACCGGGCTTGTTGATTCGGCTTTAGCTTCATGCTACTCATTTTCCGTCCTTGAGCGTCAAAAGATTCCAACAGGATACTACCACTTAATAAGGTGGTGATGCTAAAGCGATCATCGTTGAAAGCCTGTATATTGAATGAGGTTCCGAGTACCGTGATTTGTTGGTTCTTTAGTTTTACGATGAAAGGTTTCGAATGATTCTTCGCAACCTCGAAATAGGCCTCACCCTCCAGATGAACCACACGCTCATCTCCATTAAAAGAGATGGGGTATTTTAAACGGGTGGAAGCATTGAGTATGATCTTGCTGCCGTCGGATAGCAATAGCGTGTTCGCACGTCCGCCTTTTTCCACTACGATCTCGTTATATTCCGTATCGCCGGCATATAAACGATTGCTTATCCATTGATTCATACCCACACCTACTCCCATAGCGATTACGATAATCGCCGCATATCTCAAGAATGAAAGCCAGAACTGTTTGCCAAGGACCTTGGATTTCATAGATACGCCAGAGATCGCATCCAGCTTTCCAGCCATTCGCTCCCAACTACGCTCCACGGAATAATGGTTCAAGAACGCCACTTCTTTCCGAGTGTCAAAAAGCCCCTTAAACTCAAAGAAGTGGGCTTTATTAGCGTCACTCTCATGAATCCAAGCATCCAACACCCGAAGTTCATCCTCTTGAATCTCGTTCTGCAAATAGCGTATGATCAGTTCTTCTATCGAATTATTAGATTCCATTTTCTGTTTCATTTATAATATATACGACCGGTTCCCTCTTTTTACTTACGTATTCTACCGTATTTTCATCTAAAAAATAAAATCAGTGCCAGAAGCGCCAACACATTCCGTATGATCTTCAATCCTTTATAGAGTTGCGCCTCTACCGTACGTTGAGAGATATTTAGCATTCCTGCGATCTCCACTGATTTCTTCCCGTCCACATAAGCCAACGTAAAAACCTCTCGGCATCTGTCCGGTAACTTGGCTATTTCCCGGTAAACGGAGTCCAGACGCTCTTTCTCCAGCTCCGCCGCATCCGACTGATTATAATAATCTATCTCCTCTATCTTTAGTCTACGAGCAACCTCATCCGCATAAGTCATTTCTATTGATTTATGCTTTAGGTAATCGAGGCAAGCATTTTGAACGGAACGGAATAGGTATGTCTTCAAGCCTTCTTCCACGGAATAAATCTCTTTCTTTTGCCAGATCTTGATGAATATATCATGCACTAAATCTTCCGCCGTATCGCTATCCACATATTTCGAGGCATAAAAGATCAGTCTGGGGGCATTCTCCAGATATAATAATTTAAATTTATCCAACTCATGGTTCTTAATAATATAGTCTTTCATGCTCAATGTGGACATTTCTTGTATTATATTAGACAGTTCAAGGCTTCTCCTTTATCTATATACGATCATAGAAACAGATCTACTTACGCCCACACGAAAAAAATAACACAAAAACAAAAAGCCCTATCCGAACTTAATCAGATAGGGCTTTCAGATTATTCTATCGCTAGATATTATCTCAACGGGATATATTGTACAAACGCCTCGATCGCCTCATAAGAAGCCAAACCTAATTGGCGATACAACTCCGCGGTAGCACGGTTGCGATCTTCGGCACGCTGCCAGAACAAACGCTCGTCGTCACCCAGATACGGAGCGCTCTCGGCCTGCGATTGATGCTTCAAGATAGCGTTACGTTTGAAGCGCAACTCCTCCGGACTGATAGGTACGGCCATCTCGATATGATCCATTTCCCATTCTGCCCACGCGCCGCGATACATCCATACACGGCAGTTCTTCATCCATTCCTCGTCTTTCACCTCGTCGATAGCGGCCAGTACGGCATCCAGACAAACCTTGTGGGTTCCGTGCGGGTCAGCCAAGTCACCGGCGACAAACATTTGATCCGGCTTGATCTCAAGCAACAGGGCCTTTACGATATCCTTGTCGACCTCACTCAAATCATTCTTTTTCACTAATCCGGTCTCGTAGAACGGAAGATCCAAGAAATGAACATGATCGTCCTTCACGCCCGAGTAGCGGCAACCGTGACGGGCCTCCTCCCGACGGATCGTTCCTTTCATAAAGAGGACATCCTTCCGCTCCGGCTCGCCGTTCTCCACCTTCTCGTAACGCAGGTAGTTGATGATCTCGTTCGCTTTATCCTTCACGGCCGAGTCGGGAGAGTATTTCTCACATACATCACGCAAATACTCGCAATAACGGATTACCTCCTCGTCGCCTACGGCAATATTACCGGAAGTCTCGTAAGCCACATGCACATCATGATGTTGGTCGCACAAACGGCGCAAGGTACCGCCCATGGAGATCACGTCATCATCCGGGTGCGGACTGAATACGATCACTTTCTTCGGATACGGGTTAGCACGCTCCGGACGATTGGAATCGTCGGCGTTCGGCTTGCCACCCGGCCATCCGGTAATCGTATGCTGGATATCATTGAATATCTTGATATTTACGTTGTAAGCGGAACCATATAACGCCAATAGCTCACCCAATCCGTGCTCGCTATAATCCTTGTTTGTCAATTTCAAGATCGGTTTGTCCGTCAACTGACACAACCAAACGATCGCACGGCGGATCAACTTATTATCCCACTCGCAGCTAGTCACCAACCAAGGATGGCTGATACGAGTCAAGTCGTAAGCGGCTGAAAGATCGATCACGACCTTGGCGTTCGGATGATTCTGCAAATAGCTGGAAGGAACGGCATCGCTAACCTTGCCCTCAACGGTCTTAGCGACAATGCTAGCCTTATCCTCGCCCCAAGCCATCAAGATCACGCTGCGGGCGTTCATCATCGTAGAGATACCCATCGTGATGATACCTGCCGGGACATTCTCCTGCGAAGGGAACGTACGGGCAGCCTCCTTGCGAGAAGCGCCTTCCAACAAGACCATACGGGTACGCGAGCTGATCGTCGTTCCACCCACGTTGAACATGATATTGCTGGAGTTACCGATACCTAGCAACATGCAATCGATACCTCCCACGGATTGGATCGTCTCCTCATACTGGCGACAGAAATCTAGGATAGCGTCTTTCGGCATGCTTCCGTCCGGGCAATAGATATTCGCAGGATCGATATCGACCTGATCGAATAACTCCTCTTTTAGGCGAGCCAGATTTCCGGCGCTGGGATTAGCCAATGGATAGAACTCATATTCCACGAAAGCAATCACGTTGCGGAAACTTAATTTCTCCTCTTTATGCATACGGATCAACTCCTTGTAAACGCTTAGCGGAGAACGTCCGCCGGGTAAAGCGATCACGAAGGGCTTACCAATATCTTGTTTTTTACGGATTTGTGTTGCTATCTCTTTAGCGATAGCGAAAGAACCTTCCTCGGCCGATTCGTAAATGTTTGTCGGAATCTTTTCCAAACGAGTTAAAACTGAATGCTCGAAAGCATTTTCCGGGCGATAATACCGCAACGGTATACGCGTCAGAGTAATTTGAGAACTAAGGTTCGTTTTCATGTTTAATTATTGATTTAGTATTACAATCTTACTTGAATCACAAATATATGAAATAAGTACTGATTTCGCCATACGTTGATAGAACAAATTTATTAGCCGAAAGGTTTGATCTATATCGCCTAAAAATAAAAAAGAACCGTCCCGGCCAGCCAAGACAGTCCCTTCCTTATATTATTAACGAGCTTAGACCAATGTATTTGTCTCCGGAACTAAGTTTCCCATGCTCCATACCGCACGCACATTCAACTTACGATCCAAGATCACGATATCCGCGTCCTTCCCTCTTTGCAAGGTTCCGGTGCGATCGCTTACCCCCATCAGGCGGGCCGGAGTCTCGGAAGCCATACGGACAGCGTCGGCCAAAGGAATATCGGCCTTCTGCACCATCGTACGTACCAGTACGTCCATCGTGGCGATACTTCCCACCAATGAGGAATGATCCGCCAACTTGCATACGCCATCCTCAATGATAATGCGGGGATCGGATAACGGCTTACCCTCGTTGGCTGCGCAAGAAAGAGCATCCGTAACCAAGCAAGTACGTTCCACTCCTTTCAGCTTATAGACCAATCGGAGAATCGTAGAGGGTAAATGACGCCCGTCAGCGATCACCTCTACCGTCATATCGTCCATCAAGAAAACACTTTCCACCGTTCCCTCGTACTTATATTCACGACGCTTATGGAAACCGGGCATAGCGTTATAGAAATGAGCCGCATGCGTGAAACCGGCATTGTAAGCGGTCTTAATATCATCAAACTCCGCTTCCGTATGCGAGATAGCGGATAGGATTCCCCTCGACTTCAAGTATTGGGCGAACTCAAGCGCACCCGGTATCTCCGGGCTGGAATCCCAACGCTTGATGCAATCCGTACGTTCCAATATCTCTTTATACTCTTTCGGGTCGGCGGGATTCTCCTTATCGATAAATAAACTCGCCGCCATCTTCGGATTCAAATACGGTCCCTCAATGTGCAATCCTAAGATAGGACCGTCTTTTTTCCTCATCATCTCCTCGCATACAGTTACCGCCTTATCGATCACCCCGATTTCTGGAGCCAACACGGTAGGGAATATCGTCGTGGCCCCATGTTTCTGATGAGCAGCTACCGCACCGTGGAAAGCCTCTTCCGTACATTCGGAGAAGTCGAAGCCCCCACCGCCATGGATATTCATCGCCACGAAACCGGGGACGATAGACATTCCTTTCGCGTCCACCACCTTGGCGCCAATCACCGCTAAATCGCTATTTGTAACCTCTAAGATCTTCCCGTCGCTAATCAATACGGAACCATCCTTCATCCATCCTTGCGGCGTAAGGATATGGCCATTTATAATCTGTGTCAACATAATCGTTCTTGTTTAGAATAGTTTATTCGTACCTTCAACCAACTTACCCATCGCCCAAACCGCACGGACATTCAAGTCACGGTCCAACAAGACGATATCGGCGTCTTTGCCCCGCTGCAACGTTCCCTTGCGATCGGATACGCCCATGATACGGGCGGGAGTCTCCGAGGCCATACGCACGGCATCCTCCAAGGGAATCTCGGCCTTTTGCACCATCGTACGGATCAAGCGGTCCATCGTGGCGACACTACCCGCCAAGGCCGAGCGGTCGGCCAACTTACACACGCCATCCTCGATGATGACACGGGGATCGAAAGCGACTTGGCTATCACTGGCGGCGCAAGCCAAGGCATCCGTGATCAGACAAGTGCGTTCCACACCTTTTATCTTATAGACCAGACGAAGGATCGTAGGCGGCACATGGATACCATCCGCAACGACCTCGACGGTCATATCATCGAGCAAATAGATACTTTCCACCGTTCCCTCATACTTATACTCGCGGCGTTTATGGAAGCCCGGCATGGCGTTATAGAAATGGGTGGCGTGGGTATAACCTACCTCATAAGCGGTCAAGATATCCTCAAACTCGGCTTGGGTATGCCCTACCGAGGCGAGTACGCCTTTCGAGGTGATATATTTACCGAACTGCATCGCTCCCGGAAGTTCCGGAGCGGCATCCCAGCGCTTGATACAATGCGTTTCCTCCAGCAAAGGGATATATTCCTCGGGATCGGGATTCTTGATGTTCTCCGGGATTTGTCCACCAGCCATTTTCATATTGAAATAATGTCCTTCTAAGTGAAGCCCCAGAACCGGGCTATCTTTCTCAGCCATCAGTTTCTCGGTGGTCTCGGCGGCGGCACGGATCATCGGGATGGTAGAAGAGGATAAGGTGGGGAAGATACTGGTCGTACCGTGTTTCATGTGCGTGGCTACCGCCGCACGGAAAGCTTCCTCGGTACCTTCCATAAAATCACGGCCTCCACCTCCGTGCACGTGAATTTCCACGCCTCCGGGGACGATGTACATACCTTTGGCGTCTATCAAGGTTGCCCCCACTACCGCTAAGTCGCAGTTTGTCACTTCTAAAATCTTCCCGTCGCTTATCAATACCGAGCCGTCTTTCAGCCAGCCTTGCGGGGTAAGAATCTTTCCATTAATGATCTGAGTTAACATGATATGAGTTTTAAGCTTTCGCGTTTCTTTGGATAGCAAAGTTAAGGACTTTCTTTTTAAAACGAGTAAGCTATTAGAGGTTATTTTCAAAGAATAATCAAAATGACACTTTGTAATCCGAACCTCCGGAGAACCGAATATTCCGGGCCTAAGTACTGCTCGCCTCCAAATCCGAAAGAAAATTTCAGCAAACAACTAATAGCCAACTCTATACCCGAAAATAGCCTTTTATTCTAGCGAAATCAATTCATCCTAATTCATATCAAAGGGAGAGATTGGTATCATTTATAGGGTTACAATACGGTTCTAGCAGGGTAAGAATGCCTATTCACAAGTAGTCATAACCCTATTCTTGAGTAGTCACGATGCCCAACGGCGGCATACGCATCGGCCGATGGCAGTACTGGCGTAGCCCAACGCAGCCTATCACGCATGAGAAAAGGGATATTCTCCCCTTTAAAAGCCAGCTCTCGTACTCTCCCTTCCGCTATTTTGCGTCATCAACGGCAAGCGCTTGTCACGAAAACAGGAGTATTTGGATCAAAAAGATCAGATAAGCAGCCTTTCACTGACTAGCAGCCTTTTCATGAATCCTGCGTATTCAGCTCTTCCAACTCCATTGTCCGTTCGGTCCATAGATCCATCGCATCGGAAAGTTCTTTTTTTAGGGCAGAATATTCACCGTAGAGAGAAGCGTCGGAGGCACCTTCCGGCGTAGCCAGCTTCGCCTCGATAACGGCAATGCCATTCTCAAGCTCCGAGATACGGGCCTCGGCCTCGGCAACAGCTTTCTCCGCTTTCTTAATCGCTTTACTCAGTTCCTTCCTTGCCTCATAGGAGAGCTTGTTTTGAGATACCTGAGCCTCACCGGTACCGGATGTGGAAGTGCTCGTCCCGGTAGAACGTTCCAATTCACGCAAGCTATCCATTTTCTTATGCTCCAAGAAATTATAGATGCCGCCTAAGTGCTCGACGACTTTCTGGTTACCGAACTCATAGACCTTATCGACTAGGCCATCCAAGAACTCACGGTCGTGAGAAACCACGATCACCGTGCCGTCGAATTCTTTCAAGGCATCTTTCAGCACGTCTTTCGAACGCATATCCAAGTGGTTCGTTGGTTCATCGAGAATCAGCAGGTTGACTGGTTCCAATAACAAGCGGATCATCGCCAAACGGGTACGCTCGCCACCCGACAGGACTTTCACCTTCTTATCGGAAGCCTCGCCACCAAACATGAAAGCGCCTAGGATATCCCGTATCTTCAAGCGGATATCTCCTTGCGCTACGTAATCGATCGTATCAAAAACGGTAAGATTCTCGTTCAATAGTTGCGCTTGGTTCTGGGCGAAGTAACCGATCTTCACGTTATGGCCTAATTGGAGCTTTCCGGTGAAATCGGCAATCTCTCCCATGATACATTTCACCAAGGTAGATTTACCCTCGCCGTTCTTTCCGACGAAAGCTACTTTATCGCCCCGATTGATTGTCAAGGTCACATGGTCGAAGATCAGATGATCGCCATAACGCTTCGCCACCTCCTCACAAATCACCGGATAGGAGCCGGAACGGGGAGCGGGCGGGAATTTCAGCCGCAGCATGGCTGTATCCACATCGTCTACCTCGATACGTTCCACCTTCTCCAATTGCTTGATGCGGGATTGTACCTGTACGGACTTCGTGGCTTTATAACGAAAACGCTCGATAAACGCCTCGGTATCGGCCAATTTCTTTTGTTGGTTCTCATAAGCGCGCTGCTGCTGCTCACGGCGTTCTTGGCGAAGTACGACGTACTCCGAATATTTCACTTTATAATCGTAGACCTTGCCTAATTCGATCTCCAAGGTGCGGAAAGTCGTATTATCAATAAAGGCACGGTCGTGCGAGACTAAGATCACGGCGTTGGCACGGGTAGCGATAAAGTTCTCCAGCCATTGGATGGATTCTATATCCAGATGATTCGTCGGCTCGTCCAGCAACAACACGTCCGGTTGCCGGAGTAAGAGCTTTGCCAGCTCGATACGCATACGCCAGCCACCGCTGAATTCACTGGTTTGCCGGCTGAAATCCTCCCGTTTGAAACCAAGCCCCAACAAGGTTTTCTCTATATCGGCGTCGTAATTAATCTCCTCTATGGAATAGAATTTCTCGCTCAAGGTAGAGACCCGCTCGATCAGCTCCATATAACCATCCGACTCATAGTCCGTACGAGTCTCCAGTTGCTTATTCAATTCAGCGATCTCCGCCTCCATCTCGTGCAGATGGGCGAAAGCCTGCGCCGTCTCCTCGAAAACGGTACGGCCATCCTCCGTCATCAAATGCTGCGGCAAATAAGCGATCACGGTATCTTTAGGGGCGGACACTTTTCCACGGCTTGGCTCCCGCACGCCAGCCAATATCTTCAACAAGGTAGATTTACCGGCACCGTTCTTACCCATCAAGGCGATACGATCTTTCTCGTTAATCACAAAAGAAACATCCGAGAAAAGGGCGCTTCCACCAAACTCTACTGTTAGTCCGTCAACTGAAATCATATGTTTATTTTAATACATTAATATAATGAAGCCGCAAAGATAAGAAAAATCCCTTTCATTAGGGATGTACAGGAGATTTCATACGATCTTTCCGGAACAAGACTAGGAAGAAATTGGTTACCGATGCCGTCGACAATATTTTCGACGCCGTCAGCAATATTTCCGACAGCGTCAGCATTATTGCCGACGGTGTCGGCAACCAATTGCATAAGGGACTAATCCCTTAAACTACCTTTAAAAAAAGCAGAAGCATCCACATATTTTCCAACAAAACGCTTGTTTTATAAACAGAAACTCCTATCTTTGCACCCGCTAATACAAACAGCTTAAATTAATTATTCAAACATGGCAACAAAAATTAGATTGCAAAGACACGGTCGTAAAGGTTACGCCTTCTACCAAATCGTGATCGCAGACAGCAGGGCTCCACGTGATGGAAGATTTATTGAAAGGATAGGTTCTTATAATCCGAACACTAATCCTGCTACAGTAGATTTGAACTTCGAAAGAGCTTTGTATTGGTTACAAGTAGGTGCTCAACCTACAGACACAACTCGTAACATCCTTTCTCGCGAAGGCGTTTGCTTGAAAAAGCATTTATTGGAAGGTGTTAAGAAGGGTGCGTTCGACGAAGCCGCAGCTGAGGAGAAATTCCAAGCTTGGTTGAAGAACAAACAAGCTTCCGTACAAGCTATCAAAGAAAAAGACAGCGAAGCAGCTAGAGCAGAAGCTAAAGCACGTCTTGAGGCTGAGAAGGAAGCTAATAAGGCAAAAGCAGAAATCGTAGCTAAAAAGAAAGCAGAATTGGCAGCAGCTGAAGCTGCTAAGCAAGCTGAGGAAGCAGCCGCAGCGGCTCCCGCTGAAGAAGCTCCGGCAACTGAAAGCGCTGAATAATTCGTGCGATGCCAAAATAAAAAAGAGGACATTTTTCAATGCCCTCTTTTTTTATGCCTTTTCCACCAGCTACCGGATCTTCCTAATGCGTATAATCGATCAGCCGGATGCCATTGCCTAAATCGTTCTGGATAACATCCTTCATCCTTTTGGCGAAAGGACAGGCATAACCTATCGGCGTCCCTTTTTGGATACAGGAAGCAAAAGCGATACTATCCGCCCCTCTATTCACCAACTCCCTCGCCCTTAATACGGCCTTTTTTCCGGGACAACCTCCGCAATTGATAAACCCGATGATCTCAATATCTTCCTCTACACCCTCAAAGGCTCCCTTTTTCTCACGGATCATCCTAAAATCAGTAGTACCGGGGCAAAAATCCTCTGTTTGCATACATCTGATAATTCCTACTTTCATAAAGTATCCCTCCCAATTAAAAAAGCCGTAAAATCTAAAATTCTACGGCTTTCCGATCTATAAATGATGATTAACTAAGTCGTGTTACTTCTTCTTCAACAAGAAAGTATCGATCTGTTTCACAAACTCCTCACGGGGAAGAGCTCCCATCGATATCTGAGGCTGTCCTTCCTTAGGGATAAACAAGAACGTAGGAATACTTTGTATGCCAAAAGCGGCAGCCAACTCCTTTTCCTTATCCACATTTACCTTATAAACTACGATATCATTCTTATACAGGATAGCCAAATCCCTTAAAATAGGAGCCACTTGCTTGCAGGGACCACACCAGTCCGCATAAAAATCGATGATACAAGGCTTATCACCTTCATATACCCATTTCGTAGCGTTCTTCTCGTAATTGAATACCTTTTGCAGGAACTCTGCCTTGTTCAAAGTAACGACCTCTCCCTTGGAGGCGGTACCAGCCTCACTTGATTTATCTGATTTAGCGGACATCGAGCAGCTTACTAATAGCAGCACAACCGAAACCAGCCATAAACTTTTCAACTTTCTCATATAGAAACCTTTTACTTGATTGATAAATTATTTGCTACAAAAATAGCAATAAAAAGGGGATTCCCACACATTCTATTCTTAAAAGAAAAGAATAAACAAAAAGAAAAAAAGCGCATAAGACTCTTGTATATTCCAAAAGAATGACTACCTTTGCAAAGCAATTAAACGAAACGTTTGATCGCACAACATATTGGAAAGATGGCAGAGTGGTCGATTGCGGCGGTCTTGAAAACCGTTGAACTGAGAGGTTCCCGGGGTTCGAATCCCTGTCTTTCCGCAGAGAGTCCTGTAAGGCGAAAGCTTTACGGGATTTTTTGTTTTTGAGGCGTTTGTCCGGGCATGAACGGAAAGTGGGAGTTCGATACGCTTTCTTCTTATATATTTGCGGGGAATAACCGGCAAATGAGCGATCGTCTGTTTAAGCGAGAACTGAAATCATGGGAAGTGTCTTGAAAGCCGGCATACAAAATAGGGGAGACAAGAAGAAGCTGGACTCTTCTTCTCATTTAGCCTTGTTTGCCTTACGGACAAATACGCTACCGGAATGGTTTGCGCTAGGCCGGAGTTTGCAACGTTTTCTTTTGAGAGCTACGGAAAAGAATATCGCTTTCGCCTTTTTGAACCAGCCTTGTGAGGTGCGTGATCTTTCCGGTTTGCTGGCGAAAGACTTGTCTTTCACCAACGAGATTCCTGCCTTGATCCTCCGTCTGGGATACGCTAAGCGGAAAATGCCGTACTCACCTCGAAAGTCTTGGCGTGAGAGGCTGGTTCCGTAATGGCTAAGTCAGATAGCGAGTGCCCTCGTTCATGCCAGCTTGCACGGGATATGCCAAGACGAAACTGTTTGCCTGAAAGTATTTGTTGAGGTACTTGGGGATACGGGCCATGGCGGGAGCGTAGGAAAGTCCTTCCTTGCGGCTAAGGATAATCCACATCGTGTCGTCCGGTTTTATATCCCGGAAAACGATCAGGAAGTCATCCCAGTCGTTGAATTCGATATAACTGGCTTCTCCGCTTTTCTTGGCTAATAATTTCTTTAAGGCATTCAAGGTCGCTTCCGAACCGTAAAAGACTGTCGCTGCACCTGTGTTCTGGGTCACGTTTCGTAGCCGGAAGATGATTTGGTTGAAACCGATTTCTTTTTCGGCCAATTCCGGGATGATGATCAGATGCCGTCTAACAGTAGAGATGGGTTGTGCGGGCTTGTATATGAATGTACTTACACTACTTTCCGCCAATACGCTTTCCACGATATGGCCTAGGAAGGCCGCCGGTATATCTTTTTCCTTGTGCAATCCCACTACCAGATCTGTGATCTCCCGCTCTTTTACCACGCTGGCGATAGCATTCGATACGCTTAAGTCATATCTTAATAAATCTTTCATCCGGGTATCCGTGGCGGCAGCCGTATTGACTGCGGTCTGTAGAACCCTGCGGGACTGTTTTAACGCTTTCTCGTCTGAATGATGGTTATCTATCACTTTTAGGGCAAACAAGCCGTTCTTGTTTTGGGGAGATTTGATTGCCAAGCTGAGGTTGACCAGCTCTTCCACGGTCTCTTCATTGCTGACCGGTATCAAGATATGCTCTGATTCTTTTTTGTTTTCCTCCTTATCGGATATATCTTGGGCCGCTATGTTATGAGCGCCTTTTTGGGCGGCGAAAGAGGCGATGGTGCAAGTGACAAGTATCATCAGGATCGTACCGTTCAACACGCTCTCATTTAATAACCGGATTGGTTCCCCATTAGCGTCTGTTCCGGTGATTACGTTATATCCGACCATCACGGCGGCCAATGTAGCGGCGGCTTGCGCGTTACTTAGGCCGAAAATAACGCTTCGCTGATCCGTGGACAGATGGAAAGTCTTTTGGGTCATCCAAGCGGCTATGTATTTGGCGGCCGTAGCTACGATAATCATGATAAGCCCTACTTTAATGGTCTCGAAACTGGTAAAGAACGTACGATAATCTATTAACATACCTACGCCCAACAAGAAGAATGGGATGAATATGGCATTTCCTACGAACTCGACACGATTCATCAAGGGTGAGCTTTGCGGGATAAGGTGATTTAGGGCTAGTCCGGATAAGAACGCCCCGATGATCGCCTCCATGCCCGCTACCTGAGCTAGGAAAGATCCCAGAAATACCATCACCAGCACGAATATATACTGTGATATATTATCGTGTACATGCTTAAAGAACCAACGCCCAATGAAAGGGAAACCGAATAATACGATTAACGCGAATATCAAGATGGAAACCCCCAGACGAATCCAAAACATATCGTTGACCTGTCCGGTGGCCATGCCGACAATGATCGTTAGGACGAGCAATGCCAAGGTATCAGTGATCATCGTTCCTCCTACGGTGATACTGACAGCTTTGTTTTTGCTGATACCCAGTTTACTGATAATCGGATAGGCGATCAATGTATGGGAGGCGAACATACTGGCGAGTAAAACGGAGGTCAATACGTTGAATCGCAGGACCCATATCCCGACAACCGTTCCTAGGATCATCGGAATGAGGAATGTGTACATGCCGAAAGCTAGGCTTTTCGTACTATTTCTCTTAAAATCCGCCATATCGATTTCCAATCCGGCGAGAAACATGATATAAAGCAATCCCGCCGTCCCGGACAAGATAATGCTGCTATCCCGTAATACGAGATTAAAGCCGTGCGGTCCGATAATTGCGCCGGCAATGATCAGTCCAAGCAGGTGAGGGATTCTCAGCTTGTTTAATAAAAGGGGAGCGGCCAGGATAATTAAAAGAATCAAGAGAAATTTTAATACCGGGTCCGCTAAGGGCAATGTGAAATCTATTGTCGAGGCTAATACCATATGCGTAATTTTTTCGTTATAATTTGAAACAAAAATAATAAGAATTTGCGGAGATTGCAGCGTTTACGCCAACTTTGCATCTTCTTTTATAGATAACAATAAATGTGTGAGTTTTATAAGTTAAAGTATATGTAAATCTTGGGACATTAGCGTGAACCGATTATATTTGTACATACATTGCATTGAGTTTATTGTTATAAAACTAAAAAGCGTTTAAACCCTTTGCATAAAAGGGTGTCAAACATGAAAAGAGAAAAATATTTATTTAATGTAGAGGAGAAACAAATATGAAACCCATGAAATTAACATCTTTAGTGATGATGCTTCTGATCGCGTTTAGTGCCGCGGCTCAGGAGGAGTTCTTTGATGATGTGTATTTCTCTTCCAAAAACAAGAAAAAGAAAGAACAGGTTGAAGAGAAAAAGGTTGTTCAGCCGAAACAGGAGTCTAGGACCCTGGTCGCTACAGCCAAGAGCCAAGCTTCTTCAGACAGCCGGGATGTGGATGAATATAACCGTCGTTATACATCAGTCGAGGTGGAGGAGCCTTATCGTGAGGATGATTCCGTTATCTATGAGGATAGCGATGAGAATGAGTCTTCTTCCGAGCGTCGTTCGGATACTGAATATACGGAACGTATCATTCGTTATCATTCGCCGAGTAAGATTACGATCGCCGGAGCGGATCAAGTCGATTTGTATCTGAGTGACGGATATTATGGTTACGGCTATGATACGGATTATTCGAACGGTAGCGCGAACGTGAATTTTAATATCAATGTCGGCAACGGTTGGGGCTCGCCTTGGTATACAGGTTGGTACGATCCTTGGTTCTATAGTTATAGCCCTTGGTGGACTTATTCATCTCGCTTCTACGGCCCGTCTTGGGGATTCGGCTGGGGCTGGGGAGGCTTTTATGCCGGCTATTATAGTCCGTGGTACGATCCATGGTATGGCCCGTCTTGGGGCTGGGGTGGAGGCTATTGGGGTGGCCATTGGGGACATCACCATCATTACTATCCCGGTTACTATTCGACTCCAAGTAGACATTATTCAAACGGACGTTCTTCTTATCGAGATAATCGCTCTTATGCGAGTGGCAGAGGTTCCGGTTATACAGGTGGGCGGAGCAGTGGCTCTTCTTCCTTGAGAAATTCCGGATCGACTACAAGACCTTCGTCTTCAAGTTCCTTGAGCAATGGACGTGCGGGATCTACCCGTAGGGAATCTGCTATTTCCTCTGGTGCGGGACGTCGTTCCTCTTCTTCTGTTAGAAATTCGGCAACGACAAGAAGTAGCTCGGGCATAAGTAATAGCTCGGCGAGAACAAGGATTTCCAGAAGTAGTTCTGGAGCCGCATCTTCTTCCGGACGTCAATATTCAGCTCCGGTAACACGTTCTTCTTCCAGAAGCAGTAGCGATTTCTCAAATAGTCGCTCTTCTTCCAGTCAATTTAGAAGTTCCTCTCCTTCTCGTAGTAGTTCGGTAGGTTCTTCTTCCGGTAGCTTCGGTGGAGGTCGTTCTAGTGGAGGCTCTGTTGGTGGCGGAGGTGGCCGTGCCGGTGGTGGTCGCAGGTAAAAGTGTTAGGTTGATAAAATTAGAGATACGATGAAAAGGATAGGAATTATAATGTCGGTGCTTGCCCTGTGTGGCGGCACCGCTTTTTCGCAGTCACAGTTGGATGCCTTTAAGTATTCCCAGACGGAGTTGAATGGTACGGCTCGTTATTTAGGAATGGGTGGTGCTTTTGGTGCGTTAGGTGGTGATATTTCCGCTATGAATACGAACCCGGCAGGCTTGGCGATTTATAAAAGCTCGGAGGTGGTTACGACATTGAGTTTGTCTTCGGCCTCCGCGAAGACCGATTGGCTTGGTTCGAAGGTGGACAACAGCCGTACGAAGGTGAGTTTCGATAATATCGCTTACGTAGGATATTTCCCGACAGCGAATGATGAGGGTATCGTGAGCTGGAACGTTGGTTTCTCTTATAATCGCTTGAAGAATTATAACCGGAACTATACGATGGCTACAGGAGGTGATTTGAATACTTCTCTTTCTGATTATGTGGCCATGCGTGCGGCAGGAATGCCTAGCGGACTGTTGGGGGAGGGTAAAGACTATAACCCTTATAATAACCAAGACTTAGGTGATTGGCTATCTATTCTAGGATACAATGCCGGTTATATGGATTCATATAACGATAATGATAAAGAGTATTATAGTGCGTTCGGGGATAAAGATGCGGATGGGCAATGGAGTCCGTATTTATTGCAAGGAGGTCAATTAAAAGTTTCAGAGCGAGGTTCCGTGGATCAATATGACTTGGCTTTCGGTATAAATATATCGGAACTTGTGATGCTTGGCGCTACGGTTGCGATTACGGATCTGAACTATAGATATCAGTCATCGTATGATGAGGAATTTACGAACGGCAATAATTTATACTTAGATAATTACTTGGATACGGATGGTACCGGGTATTCATTTAATGTGGGTGCCATTGTTCGTCCTACTGATTTTCTTCGTTTAGGTGTAGCTTATAATTCACCTACGTGGTATAAGATGACAGATCGTTATTATGGTGAGGCCGGTTCTTATCTGACCTTTATGGATAAAGGGGAGATGAAGGAGCGTAAACTGGATGCGGCTACTCCTAATAATGCTTATTATGACTATGAATTCCGTTCTCCGGATAAATGGATCTTTAGTGCCGCCGCAATCTTGGGTACGACCGCTTTGATAAGCGTTGATTACGAGTTGATGAATTATAAGAATATGCGTATGTATCAAACGGATGGTAGCAGTAACGTGTATACTAACCAAGATATAACGGATAATTTCAAGTCAATGAATACGATCCGTGTAGGTGCGGAGGTAAAGGTTACTCCTCAATTTGCCGTAAGAGCAGGTGTCGCCTACAGCGATAGTCCGATCAAGGATAAACTGAAGAATGGAGAGAAAGAGGTCTTTACGGTTGGTACGATTCCTAATTATACGATCGATAAAGGGGTCATGAATTATACGGTAGGTATCGGTTATCGCTTCACCCCGAACTTCTATACGGACTTGGCTTGTGTATTCCGTACGCATAAGGAAGATGTTTATGCGTTCTCTAATATGTTTGCGGGAGATGATCCGAAGCCATTCCTCGAAGCCCAACCCGCCACGATGAAAACAAACACGACTCGTGTAGCTTTGACATTGGGATACAAGTTCTAATATACATATATTTTAGATCAGTAAAGTCCCCTGTTCGTACGTTAAAGGTGCGGGCAGGGGACATTCTTTTTATAATTTGAAATAAAATGTTTGTTGGTTTAAAATATTTTTCGTTCTTTTGCTTCCATAAATAACATTGTATAACAGTTAAACCCCATCGCCTATAGCATAAACATTACTCGAATAAACTAAAAATGTGAAAGTAATGAAGACTTTAAAAATGATGACCGACGAGGAATTGGTTGTCCTTTATGCAGAAGGTAATAATGCCGCTTTCGATATTTTATTAAATCGATACAAAAGTAGCATTCATTCTTACATTTATTTCATAGTACGTAACAAAGAGCTTACGGAGGATATCTTTCAAGAGACCTTCGTGAAGGTTATCATGACTATAAAACAAGGTCGCTATACCGAGAACGGCAAGTTTAAGGCATGGATTACTCGTATTGCCCATAACTTGATTATAGATAATTTCCGTCAGGAACGTAGCGAGAACACGATCTCGAATGATGAGGTAGAAATCGACTTATTTAATAACATCAAGCTTTGCGATGGTACGATAGAGGATAATATCGTGCGCCATCAAGTATTGTCTGACGTGAAGAAATTGGTAAAGCATTTGCCGGATAACCAGCGTGAGGTGTTGGAGATGCGTTACTATCAAGATCTTAGTTTTAAGGAAATCGCCGATATCACGGGGGTTAGCATCAATACGGCCTTAGGGCGTATGCGTTACGCTATCTTGAATATGCGCCGTATGGCCGATGAGAACCGTATCGAGCTATCTATGGTGTAAAATAATTTTCTTTCCATGCAATAAGTCTTAGGTCCCTACGTTTTATTAGCAAACAAGATAAAAATAAAGGTGCCTATGAGGAAGCTTTCTACGCAATGCATGGATGATTTGGAGAAAAAAGTGAAAAGTGCCCCGGAGGCGAAAAGTTCGCCTCGGAAGCAAACGATGGATTTCTTGAAACAGTTTGCGAGGGCTTATCAAGCGGAACCGGCTGTACGTCCGGAGCTCTGCGGGTATGTGTTGAACTAAGAATTACGGAAAGAGAATCTATATTATTAGGTTCTCTTTCTTTTTTTGTGTACTTTTGTAAAAACAAAAGACAAGATTATGAAGCATTTGATAGCGCCT
>OHGJ01000162.1_pt1 | contig 40640 bp, 48 predicted proteins | sample 1567751 | NCBI WGS metagenome assembly OHGJ01 (sample SAMEA3879526, study PRJEB24766) | human gut metagenome | biome: human-associated habitat; feature: feces | place: USA | collected 1985/1987 | reverse complement strand
GAAGAAGCTGCTTCTTTTCGTTCAGGTCTGCGATCCAGCGTTGCAGCCCACGAATCGCACTGCGGATGGACTGCATCAGGCTATTGGCGGCGCGAATATCCCGGTTCAGGTTGCCGAGAAAAGTTTCCACTCCACGCTTTTCCATCTGGTGTGCGGCGGGACCGAGATGCACGGTCGGTATCTGCTGGATGCCCTGTCGCTCAAAGGAGCGCAGGTCAACACGTTCCGGGCGGCCAGCCGCTTCCAAATAGCGGTTGGTAATGGTCTCCCAGCCATGCCGCCAGACCTCGGCATACTTCTGGTCGTTCCAGTCCACCGTGTTTTCCTTGTGGCACTTCCAGTTGCCGGAAGCGAGCCGGATGCGCTCACCGTTCTCGTCAAGGTCGTACACCTTTCTGGCTTTCGGGAGCCACTTGCCGTGTTCATCTATTGCCCGGAGCGTCAGCAGAATGTGAGCGTGTGGGTTTCCATCTCCCTTGTCGTGGATGGCAAAGTCGGCAATCATCCCTTTGGAAACAAACTGCTCCTGACAAAACTCTTTTATCATGGACAAATACTGCTCCTTCGGCACCTCCACCGGGAACGCCAGCACGATGCGCCGGGCAAGCTGGGAGTTCCACTGGTTCTCCACAGCTTCTACGGCGTTCCAGAGGGTCGCCCGGTCTGCATATCCGGGCGGCGCATAGGATGGCAGCATGATCTCAGCGTGGACAAGCTCTTTCTTCTTGTTGTAGAATTTTGTTCTCTGGTCGTACTCGCTGAACAGCCGTTCGCCGCTTTGGTAAGCGGCCCCGGCAACAGCGGACTGCCCTTGGCTGCGCTTGACGATGGTAATTTTGAAATGCGGACACGGAATAGGCATCACCCCCAAACAAAAAGACCGCCCAGCAAGATTGCTCTTGGTGAACGGTCTGGAATTGTATTCGGTTTTGCTCGCCGCCTTAGAACGGAGTGCCATGCGCTTCGATCTCAGGCGGGAGCCGCAAAAGGATAGCTGCAAAGCAGCGCAAGGAAAATGCAGTTTTCCTTGGGATGGAATCGGGCTGGCGCACAAACGCCAGCTTCGATTTCATCGAGCCGTCTGCAAGACCGCAATTTCACCGGAACGGTGTATAATTGCGCCCTTTATTCTAAAGGGTTTTGGACGTTGCTGCGTTCGTGAACATCATGCACCATCTTTGCAAGTGCCAGCACGACTTCCGGTTGACGGAACGAGATTTTCAGAAGCTCCATCACCTGATCGTCGGTCAATTCTCCCGGACAGATCAGAAAACTTTCCAGCATTCCGGCACGGGTGCAAAGACGATGCACACGCTCTCTCCGGTTCAGCTCTGACATCTGGCGTTCAAGGAGTTTCTCCCGATGCTGACAAGCGCGCAGCTTCTGCTCGGCAATGTATATCTTGCGTTGCAGTTCCTTCGATTTGTCGCCCATTAGTTTTCCTCCTCGTTGTGGATAATATAAAAAGGCCGCCTACCAGTGGTAAGCAGCCTATGTAATGACGTGGTATTTTGAAGCAATATCTAAAGATTTCCACCGTACTATTTTGAGTGAATTGAAGCATTTTCACTGACTGCCAGAACAAAATCTGCCATTGTCATCGCAGAATTAACGAACAAACGCGCATGGTAATCCGAAATATTGATTCGTTTTGCACCTACACCATGCGAATCACTTGCTTTGTTTCGCATCTCAGCAATCGCAGATAAAATTTTTTCGAGTCCCGAAAGTAGTCCGTTGATACGCTTATCCACATCTTTGTCTTGATGCATATTGTATATCTGCTTCACTTGATTGTAAAGTTTCCCCATGTCACCGCTTTCTGATGGCTCCACACCTTTCTTTTCGATAACATAACAAAACACCTCTTCGACAAGAGTGCGAGACTTGGTGATAGCACTGTCGTAATTTCCATCCGAAATATCTTTCATTGCTCGTTCTGATATATCGGTGATGTATCTTCTATCAATGGCTGTTACAGACGGCGCTGCGACAGAGATAGTTGTCCCTATTTTTTGAATAACAAATACCGAACCAGTTTGAACAAGCTCGTTTCCACTGAAGTACAAAATGCCATTGATTTGATTGATTATAGCTTTCACGATATGTGAATAGGCATAATCTATGGTTTCTGGTGTTTGTCCTCTAAGTTTTTCAGTAAATTGGCCCTTTGAAAAAAGGAATGAAAGCAAGTCCGATTCATGCCCATTTTGAATACAATGTGCTAGCAAATCATCCATATAAGCCCATCTGCTTTGCGCTCCGCCATTCCAAGCATAGGTTACCGGCAAACCGAATTTATTAGACATATCACAGAGCATCGGTCCACTCAAATAAGGCATTGAAACCTTAATATTGCTGTTCTCTCCGTTTATTTCCAGAAAGCCGAAGTCCGTATCGCCGTCAAGAATAGCAAGGATATTTTTTTCACGCAACAATTCATATTTTGATTTTTCATGTTGCATATCTTGCCCTCCTTATGTAGTAAATTAAATTCCGTTATAGTTTTCCCAGCGCCATCTGACAAAATCTAGATTTGTGAAGTCAGGAAGGACGATTTTGGGAGGAATGGTTGCGCCATAATCCATTCTAGCTCGGGTGGATAATTCAACCACACCTGTTTCTGAGATTCGAAGATGTCCAGAATCAAACAAGGTATGAATATCAGTTCTCATTGCAAACCCATTTGCAATGGTATCCTCACCATTGTATTTGAATGGCTTGATATGTGCAGCTTCAAGCACTTCTGGCATAGCGACATTCGTGATGATACAACGTTGGCACGAAGCAAGAACATCGTGACGGAACCTAGCTTGATTTGGTCGGCTCATTCTATAGTTCTGCACTCGTTTGCGTTCAACTTCTGAAGCGACCTCACTTGTACGAATTTGGTTCAGGATATCTTGCAGGGAAGCATCTGTAATAGGAGTTGCGAGAATTTCAGCAATTTCCGATTCAATTGAAGTGTTAATACGGTACTGTTCAGAATCTCTTGGTGCTTCAGTCTCTTTTACCAGATATCCATAATTTTCTAGGAATAGCAAGAATTCTCTGGCAATGCGGAAATCATTTGCAGCCTCACAGCAGTTCGGCCAATCCGCAACAGAAATCTCTTCGGATCGATGCCAGATGATGAAGTTCACATAGTCCTCAATCTGAGCGTGACACCCAGAAAGAGGAATGATGATTCTCGTCAATTCTTCGGTAGATAAATAGCCCTGCCCTTTTTTCTTAAGTTCCATTATTACAGACAGAATGATTCTAAGGGGATAAATAATCAGACTGTGGCTTTCCCAGTTCAAACATTCAGCAGCGGTCTGAATGTGGCTATTGGGAAGTTTAAATGTCTGAACTGTAATAGCTGAAAACTCTGTTTGCGAAATGTCATGTTCTGCAACACGTCGTCCAAAGTCTGTAAGGCGAATAAGTCCTCTACTGTTGTCCGGAATCAAGCCAACTGCCTTCCAATACTGACCAGAGTTTCGAATAATATTTCTTTTGCCTGTTCGTTTTGCAAGATCAACGTCAACAGAATCTCTAATATCATTTGACAATTCGACAAGTTCGTTCGCAAATTCCGGAGAACTGTATTTCAACCCTTTACCTTCCAGTTTTCTCATTCGAAATAGAATACCTAAAAGGACAACTGGATCGTTAATACCCTCCGTGCACTGAAGAGACGCCCATTTCCATTTGAAATCCGGGAATGGTTTCTGCGGAACATAGTCTTTCGAGAACACTTTTCAACCCTCCTTGTATTGGTTGAATACATTTGCAACTGCATACCCAAGCAACGGCGGCACCGCATTTCCGATTTGACGATATATTGAGCTGCGATTGCCATAAAACTCATAACTCAGCGGGAAACTCTGAACTGCCGCAAGTTCTCTGCACGACATTCTCCGTTTTCCGTTAGGATGGGGGAGAATAACAACACCGCCCTTATTGTCGCCCCTCGCTGTTACAGTGGGCGCTGGTTTATCGGGGTCAAGCTGTCTGTGTCCCAAATACCCATTGAAATTTAATTTGTACTTTGAGTATTCGTGATTCAGCAGATTGTTGGGACTGTCAGGATCTGGAATAGGCGCCATCGCTTCACTTACACTTACCCACTTAGGCAATCCATCTTTTCCATCCTTGCTGTGTGTTGCCCTCGGAAAAATATATTCAAAATCAATATCATTACGAACGCCAACAATTATAACTCGCTGCCGTGTCTGCGGTACTCCATAATCTGCGGCATTTAAGATTTTATACTTCACCTTATATCCAAGCTCTGAAAAATCACTTAAAATCATTTGAAAGACTTTTCCTTTAGCTAGATTTGTAAGTCCCTTCACATTTTCTGCAAGAAAGAATTTTGGCTTTTTTTCATTTATTATTCTAATAAGCTGTTTATATAGAGCGTTTCTCTCGTCGTCTTCATGCCGCTTGGTATTTGCAACGGAAAATCCTTGGCACGGAAAGCCACCAATGATAATATCGCAATCCGGCACATCATTCTCATTTACCTTAAAAATATCTTCGCAGACAATGTGATTTCCAAGATTAAGGCGATACGTTTCCACAGCATCACCATATAAATCGTTCGCCCAAATTATATCATGTCCAGCCATCTTAAATCCCAAGTCCAATCCGCCCGCACCGCTAAACAATGATACTACCTTCATATATTCTCAAGCTCCAGTCTTTTCAGTTCTTCTCCCAATAATTTAGCAAATCTCACGGGAACAGCATTTCCAATCTGGCGATAGCAGGCATTCATGGAGCCTACAAAATGAAAGTTCTCAGGAAATGTTTGTACGCTTGCACTTTCACGAATGCTCAATCGGCGCTGCCCGTTATAGTGTGGAATTGCGCATACTCCGCCCTTTCCGTTGCCACGAGCCAATATCGTTGGAGAAGGTTTGTCCGGATCAGTTTGTCTGTGTCCTGTAAAATTTCTATATTCCACTTTGTAAGCGGAGTAAACATGATTGATTACATTGTTCTCTTTATCCGGATCGGGAAAGTGTCCAATAGCCTCCTTTATCGAAACCCATTTGGGAAGATCCTTGCCGTCCTTCGAATGATTCGGCTTCGGAAAGCGGAACAGCATTTTCTCTCCTAAATCTTTCCTTTGACCGATAATCAAAACTCTTTGTCTTGTTTGTGGAACCCCATAATCCGCCATATTAACCAGATTGACCGTTGTTATATAACCAGCCCCCTCAAAATCAGACACAATCTGTTTGATAGCTTCGCCTTTTCCAAGGCTCAGGATTCCTTTTACGTTTTCAGCAATAAAGAATTTGGGTTGCTTAGTCTTTATTGTGTTGTAGAAGAATCTATATAGCTGGTTTCTATCATCTTCCAATGTACGAAGTCTGTTTGCCAAGGAGAATCCCTGACAAGGAAATCCGCCAACAACAACTTCCGCATCTGGAAGCGATTTAATATCAATATTTTTTATATCGTCACAGACAATATGATTTCCTATGTTCTCTCTGTATGTGGCTACAGCGTCTTTGTCAATATCATTTGCCCACACAACATCGTTACCAGCTTGGATAAGACCCAGATCAAGTCCTCCCGCACCACTAAACAATGAAATAATTCGCATTATGCAAGCTCCTATCCTTACTTTATTTTATTTCCGCTGAATCATAACACACTTCAAATAGCTCGCTTGCATCACACTCAAACAAACCACAAAGTTTTTCTAATGTGTCGAAATCTATACGAGTTGCTTTATCGTTATACAAACTTGAAACAGTGCTTCTTGAAAGGCCTGTAAGTTTGTGCACATCCTGAATAGAGTATCTACATCTGCCCATCAAAGTTGACAAATTACAATGAACCGCCATATCCAGCCCTCCTTATCCATGATATTATATATAATAGTAGCACAAAAGCTGTCCATTGTAAACGTTTAGTTGTACATTTTGACTTATTAGGCATTCACTGAACACGTGATATTTCGCAAATTACACTAGGTCGTCATTTATAAGAAGGTTCTCAATCTGCGACCTGAATTCTGGATACACTCCAGATATCTTGACCGCAGATTGACTCCTAACCATTACATTATCTCGTCAGATCTTTAACGCCAGCGGCACTTTTCGCTCTCGCTTATTTTTTGTTCACCCTCTTGTTTTACGATACTTGTAGCCGGATGGTCAATCTGAACTTTCCATCGTACTCAGTATGCCCGCACAGGCTGGATAGCCAGTGCTGCATCCCTAATCTGATACGTTACCCCGCCCGCTTCGTCCCTTGCCCTCCGCTGGCACACCTCCGGGTGCTGCGTTGCAAGGGCATCAAGCTGCTTCTGCAAGGCGGGATTCAGCGTAAACACGCTGTTCGTCCCATCCTCGCTGGCGTAGATCATGGTTTCCAGCTTAAACATCGTCAATCAGTTCTTCCTCCTCAGATTCGTCAAAGATGGTCGGTCCCCAGTCCTCGTCCTCCTCGATGTCCTGCATCAAGAGCCGCATATTGGTGTAGCACTCCATCTCGGAACGGACGAAGTAGAACATCTGGTCGTACCATCGTTCCAAATGCAGCGATTCGTCCTCCAGCTTGCGAACGAAGTCGAACACCAGTCGGTTCAGATCGGGGTCAACCGTCAGGCCGGCAACCTCATAGAGCCGCTTGCGGGTCAACTCCAGATCGGCGCAGCCATAGGTGTAGAGCAGCTTCTTTTCTTCAAACGTCAGTTTCATAGGCTTGTTCCTCCGTATTAAAAAAAGGGCCTGCCCTGTGCAGACCCGATGTAGCAAAAAGACCGCCGTGCGTTGTGCAGGGCGGTCTTGAACTCAGGATTGGAGAAAATCCCGGAGTTCATCAGCGAAAAAGGAGATTTTGGCGATAGCAGCTATCGCTATGTAAGGCAGGACGAAAACCACAAATGCGGTAATCAGCATTTTCAGGACTTCGCCGCCGTCTGCCAGCTTCATGACCCAGCTTGCCAGAGCCACAAAGAAGAACAGTCCCGCCAGCAGATTCGTCAGAATCGTGGAGAAGGTCGTGAGGAAGATGCCCACCCACTGTGCCAGAATCAGCAGCAGAAGCAGAGGGAGAAGGGCAAGTTTCAACATCCATTTCAGCACAGCCATCGTGGGCACCTTCTTATACAAAAATCAGCTCAGACTTGATGACTTCCTCGGCGCGGTTGCGGATACTGTTCATCCGGCGCACCCATTCCAGTTGATCGGCAGCTTTCAGGGCTTCGGTCACGCCCTCGGCTTCCTGCATCTGCCGGACGGTCAATGCAAGCTGCTCCTCGGTCTGCTTGTCCAGCTTGGCAAGATAGCCGCTCAGCTCACCGGACAGGAGCAGTTGATTGTACCGGACAGGGTGCTGCGCCTTCAGGTACGTCTTATGTAAGCAGCCCCACCGCCCGGTGGGGTGCTCTGCCGGGGCTGCTACGGTCAAATTCGGCAGATAGTGGTCATTGACAAGGGTGTAGTCCAGACCGTTGGCATTGTCATGGATAGATTTCTTCAGTTCGTTCATGCAGATTCTCCTTTCTGATTGGGCAGATAGTAGACACCATTTGCCTGATCTTCGGCGCGGATTGCTTCTTTCTTGGCATCCATAGCCGCTTTCTTCGCTGCTTTATGCTTCTGGTAATAGGCATTCTGCCATCCATTGGCCTTACGGCGAAGGTAGGCTTCATGCCGCTTTTTACGCAGACGCTCTTTTTCGGCAATTTCAGCACGTTCTTCTTCGGTTGGCTGATTGACTTCTTGTGCACCAAACTTTCCGATGAAATTGAAGTAGATTTCAATGGTCTGCGGAGAATTTGCAACTCCTTTGTAATCTCGCTCATGCACAAAAATCTTGTAGATAAATTCGTTCAACATCATGGCGTCCAGTTTTTCAAAATTCTGATATTTCTTGACCAGTGCGATGAATTTATCGGCGGATTTCTGGCCGCTTTCGTATTCGTCTACTGCTTTTTGCAGGGAAGCAGCTTCCGCTTCAAGGCTTTCCTGCTCCTTGGCGTACTGGGCATCCAGAATCTGATACCGCTTGTCAGGGAGTTTTCCGAGGGCGTTGTCCTCATAGATTTTGCAGATTAGCGTTTCCAACTCATCCAGTCGCTTTTTACAAGCTGCAAGGCGTGTCTTTTGACCTTTGATCTCGCTGGACTGCTGGTTTTCCGCTTCGGCCTTTACGATACGGACGAATTCTTCTTCGTCCTCTTTAGAAAATCGAACGATTTCCCGCAGCGTTTCCTGAATCAGTGCCATCACAGAATCAGCGTTTACCCGGTGTCCGCTGGAGCATTTGCTGCCAACAGGGATTTTTCCATAGCCAGAGCAGGAAAAGTTTGCGACACGTTTTCCATTTCCAGTACGATTGACATACATCGGGCTTCCGCAGTCTGCGCAGTACAGCAGTCCGCCGAGGGGATGGGCTTCGCCCCAGCCATCAGGATAGCGGCGGACGCCAGCGCGAATCCGCTGCACGTTGTCGTAAGTCTCCTGATCAATAATAGGCTCTTGGGTGTTTTCGATAATCGTCCACTGGTCTTGGTCAACATAATGACTTTTCTTGTCCTTAAAATGCTTCCGGGTCTTGAAATTGCAGGTGTGCCCCAAGTAGCAGGGATTGGTCAGGATGTGGACGATTGTGGAACTACCCCATTTGTAGGGGTCTCTGATTTCCCGCGTCTGCCATAAGCCGATACCAAGCTTTTGGTGGTAGTAAGCAGGGATTTCAATGTGTTCGGCTGAAAGGATCGCTGCGATTTGATAAGGGCCTTTGCCTTCCATCGTCATGCGGTAGATGCGCTGGACGATAGGAGCCGCCACCGGGTCGATGACCCACTGGTTCTTGTCCTGCTCGGATTTCAGGTATCCGTAGGGCACAGAACTGCTGGTATGCTTCCCGGCAAGGTTCTTTGCCTGAAACGCCGAGCGGATTTTCTTGCTGGTGTCACGGGCGTACCACTCGTTCATGATATTTCGGAACGGAGTAAACTCATCGTCCCCTTTGAGAGTGTCCACGCTGTCGTTCAGGGCAATCAGCCGGGTATCGTGCTTCCGCAGCACTTCCATATAGGTGCCGACTTGCAGATAATCACGACCGAAGCGGCTCATGTCCTTTATGATAACGACAGATATTCGGTCAGCTTTGACTTCAGCAATCATCTTCTGAAAGCCCGGTCGGTCGAATTGCGTACCAGAGATACCATCATCCGTAAAGTGGATGCAGTTGGTAAAACCGTGCTGTTCGGCGTAGTCCTCCAGTATGCGCTTCTGGTTGGAGATCGAGTTCGATTCGCCCTGAAGCTCGTCATCGTGGCTCAGGCGTTCGTAGAGCGCAGGATAGCGTTCAGGTTTCCTCGCCACAACTATCACATCCTTTCGTAAAATTTTGGCAGATAGCCTTTTAATGTAGCTCGATTCGGTTTGAATCAAGCTGTATTAAAATTCTGTCTGTATTATGTAACACCGCTGGCCAATTTGTACTTTTTATACTGTTTGACCGCGAAGCAATCCGGCTTGCGCTTTTCAAGCCCGGCAAACATATAGTCCACCGCGTTCATAAAATCCTCGTCATCCTCCTTGACCTCCATGCCGGAAATCATATCCACAAGGGTATTCATGTTCCGATCCTCGGCAGGCCCCTCGAAAATGATGTAGGCAATCAGGGCGCAGTATAAAAGCGTTTCCGATTTCGTCCAGAATGGATCGCCTTCCTTGCCTTCGCCCTTTGTGTTGGAAATCAGGGCATCCACGAATTTCAGAATATCGGCCTCGTTGCGGATATACGTCAGCGGGTTATAGTGCATGGATTTTGAAAAATCTATGCTGTTGAATACCTTGATTTTGTACCCGCGTTTTTGCAGGAAAGCTCCGACCTGTCCCAGCACACCGCCTTTGGGATCGACCACCACATAAGAGGAATGAGCCTGTAAAAGCTGGGGCGTGAGCCAAAAGCGGGTTTTGCCGGAGCCGGACGAGCCGATAATGCAGCAATTCAGGTTTCGGGCATTTGCGAGGATTTTAGGGCGGGTGTTCATCGTGAGAAACTCCGTCCCGGTCAAAATCACGTTGTTTTCAAACCTTGGATCAACAAACGGTTTGATGTCTTTTTCCGTTCCCCACCGGGCGCTGCCGTATTCTGCATCCCGCCGAAACTTCTTAGCGTTCTTGCTTTTGAAATAGATCAGCAGCCGGAAACCAACTGCGCCTACAATACCAACAAGCCAATCCAGCGGAGCAAGACCGGGTGCAAAGTCAGCAAAGGCCGGGCCAATCGTCTGGCCCAGCCCGATGAGCTTATGTGCAAAATCGTTACCCGCTGCCAGCCGGTAGGCCGTTCCCAGCTTGAGGAACGCCCACAGGATGAACAGATAGGGAATGTTCGGAATGAGATATTTTCTGATCTTATCTGTCCTCATGGGCCACCTCCTTTGCACGTTCTTTCTGCTTCGGCTTTTCTTTGGAAAGCTGATCTGCCGCCTGTTGCAGTTGTTCCCGGATGGGAACACGGTTCGATTTTGCTTTGCTTAACACTTTCCGGGAATACTCAGAAAAGCAGGCGGTCATTGCGTCTGCCTGTCCAGCCTTGAAAAACAGCAGGTATTTGTCCGGCCCGGTTTTATAGAACGCATAGTCTACATTCCATTTCCGGGCCACGCGGTCAAAGGACTTGGCATCCCCGGATAGCTCAATGCTGTTTGTGGCTGTACCGTGGGCCATGAGCTTTCGCACACTTTGTTTTCCATGCGGTACTTGCCGCCCACGGTATGCCTTGCGGATCTTCCGGCCCACCATGCCCAGCACATACGCCAGTCCCCGCGTCGTCAGCTTGGTCGTTTTTACAGATATGGCTATCGTGCGCCGGGAAATATCTTCATCAATCAGTTACACCGCCTCCTTCCTTGGGACAATTTGTCTCGAAGTGCCATCACCGATCCCCACGGTCTTTTTTCTGCATTTGACGGTAGCCCTCCAAAGAAGAACCGTCTATGATTTCCTGATAAGCGGCCATTTGCGCCCGGATAGAGAGCTTCGGGAAAGAGAACACCTTATGTTCCTTGGGAATATCCTGCAAGCCGTGATACACTTCCACGAAATGATCGCTTTCTTTGACAACATAACCGCCCGGGGCAAAATGGCCGTTTTCGTGGATGCAAGCATCCCGGCCATACGCCTCATAATCGAAATACGGTTTTACCTGATCCGGCACATCCAACATTTCCAGATCGTCCACATAAATACGCCCCAGCGTTTCCTCATCGGATACGCCGGGGTAAAAACCGTAACAGTCCAGATTTTGTGTCAGATTGATGATGTCCCGCACCGAAGAACAGTGATCGCCGCTGTCGAGGACGGCCTCCAGTGTTTCCAACTCCGATGAGGTAAGCTCGGAAAGCAGGCAGGCCAGATGATTAAGCTCATCCAGATTTTCATACTCGCTCAAATGGTCATAGAGCCCCAGCACATCCCCATCGAAAGAGGTAATAAAAATTTCCTGATAGCGGACGCCATCCACGCCGATCCGTTTCAAGAGAGCCTCCACCTCCTGGACGGTCGTGGGAAATTTCAGTGTTTCACCCACAAGCTGGCCCTCGCTGTACTTCCCCGCATTGGTAACGTAGGCTTCAAACAGGGTTGCCATTAGCGGCGGCCCTGTCCCTTGACGGTCAGGATGCCCTCAAGGGTTGTTGCCGTAATTCCCAGCCGCTGGGCCACGGCAATATCATTTTTCATGGCTTCGGTCATACTGTGCCCGCAGACAACCAGCACATGAGAACGGCGGAGCAGGTCACGGCTCATGTCGATGCCGCTTTTATGCTCCTCGGGAACAGCATCATTGAGAAACAGGGGCAAGTACAGGGGCGGGCAAATAGGAGAAAAGCCTGTCTCATACACGGTGCGGCAATACTGCGCCGCCAGTTCTGCGTTTTCGCTATCGCCGCCGAGCCATGCAGCGGTGATATAAGCAAGGGGTCGTTTCATCGTTCATACCTCCGATATTTTAATAAGAAAGTTCAACCCAAACCCCACGCCCTTTCCCAGTCTTGGGAAAGGGGGCGGCTCTGGAGGATATACCCCCGCCGCTTGCCGGGGAAATAGCACAGCCGGGGCAGACCGTCAAGGGCGAGCCGCCGAAAACGGCGGTGCGCTGCACCCTTGACGGCCCACTCCCGGCTGTACTAAAAAACAGGCGGCGACGGGGGATATATACCACCAGAGCCTCTGCGCGAGGGCAGGGCCCTCGGGACAAAGTGTCTCGAAGTTGTTACTTGTCAAGTTCCTGCTTTTTCGGGGCTTTTGCCAGCTCCGGCGGCTGTTTTTCTTTCCAGTCATCCAGCAGGGACATAATCTGTTCTTTCATTTTGGCGGGAGTGACCTCCTTGCCAAAATACTTTTCCAGTTCCGCAGTAGAAATAATCACGCCTCGATCCTCCTTTTTCTGTTCTGATAAGATACCGTCAATGACATCGCCGTTGAGCTTGCCTTCCTTATCCAGCTCCCGGAGCCGTTTAGCCTGGGCCAGCGAGGGCGAAGCCTGCTCCCCGTCAATGGAAACAGCGATAAGCCTCTGATTTTTCGGTTTGATGTAGGACAGCTCCACGGCAGGCATGAAGCCCATCTTTTTATCGTCTACCTTATCCAGAAGCTCCGGCACAAGGGAGTTGAGCCGCAAGTAGCGCATGACCTTTTTATAGTTCATATCATGCGCCTCGCCCACAATCTCAACCGAGCGTTTCCCAACATCGCCTTCTGCAACGCCTTTCAGCCGCCCGCCCTGATGCTTGATGTCCTCAACCTCGAGTTCCAGCAGCGCGGCCAATTCGCTGGGGAGCATCCCGTCACGCTGCTTGTTGCTGTCCTTCATGGCCTGTACCGCTTCGTGGTCGGTCATTTCACGGACGATAAAGGGCATTTCCTCCAGCCCCGCCAGTTCACTGCCGTGGGTACGGCGATGGCCCGCTACAATTTCATAGCCGTTTTCATCTTTCTCCGGGCGGGCAAGACCGGGAACCATTACACCGTTTACGCGGATAGAAGCAACGATTTCCTGCATCTTCGCATCGTCCCTTACCTTAAAGGGGTGCGGACGGAATGTGTGAAATGGATGAACCTCGGAAAGTTTCAGATAAACCAGCTTGCCTTCCTCAACCGGGCGGGGCGGTGTGGTCGGCTCGGGAGCCGTCTGTTCCGCAGTAGCAGTTTCCTTCGGTGCCGTATCCTGTGCGGGCTTAATGGGCTCCTTGGCATCCGGGGCCTTTCCGTCACTTCGGGACACTTTGTCTCGTTTGGACGGCTTGGGCTTGTCAGGGGCCGTCTTATCCGCCTTGGGTGGGCGGCCCTTGCGGGCCTCAGCCGATTTCTCCGATTTTTGATTTTCAGTCGCGGCCTTTTCTGCTTTCGGCGGACGGCCACGGCGCGGCTTTTTCGGTTCCTCCGTATTGGCGGGCTGCGGTGTTTCTCGGGGGGCTGCCGCCTCCGGCGCTTCGGGGTTTTCCGCCTTTTCGACTTCGGCGCGGGCGTTCTGTCTCTTTTCTGCCATAAGCTCATTGATTTTGTCAAAGGACACAACCACATCGCCGGGCTCAGGTATGGCAGGCTCGGTCTGTTCCTGCTGGGGTTCAGATGCTGCGGCCTGTTCGGGTGTGGCGATAGGCTCGGCGGCCTCCGGGGAAATATTCTCCGCAGGGCCAGTATTCAGTTTTTCATCGGCCATTTACGATCCTCCTTTTCGTTAAAGTTGCACAAATTTGAACGCTAAAATTTTGTAGTTATTTTTGTGCCTCCTTTCCGTCTATCCACGCAAAAAAGCCGCCCGTTTCTCATGCCGGACGGCTTTTTGCGTAATGTGATAGATCAAATATTATTTTTCTGGTTTGCAGGCTCCGAAAAGCCTTGTATTTACAGTGTTCCTAATAGGAAGTAATCATATGCTTCTTCAGTTACAAACTTTACAAGGTATTTTATTAGATTATTACCCAATTCAAAGTTCCTCTTTATTATTTGTTTCCGCCGAGTCGCTACGCCACCGTCTCATGGTCGGAGCATCTGTTATTTTGTTGCGGTTACGATAATCTTTAACCTTGCGCCAGAATGTTGCAGGTTTCAGATGGAGTTCATTCATCATAATTTTAGGTGTTGTTTTTCCATTTTGCCAGTCGTTATACAATCTTTCAAATTGTGTCTCGTCTATTTCAATCGGTTTTCTACCTTTGTACTTTCCCTCAGCCTTGCAACGGTGTACAAAGGGAACATAATAAAAAACTTAATAATGGACTGCCAATCTTACACAAAGTACCGCCCAAACGAGACTACGGGCGGTATTTTTGTATCATGGCGGAGAAAGGAGGAACTTCCCACGGGGGCTTGACTGAAAAGTTGAGCCCCTTTTTTCATGCCAAAAAACAGGAGGTAAATGCTTATGGCAGATGATAAAACCACAAAAACGCCGGAACAGCCGGTAACGGATAGCGGGCCGGGCAAGGAAACGCCTCCCGCTCCCCCAAAAGAGCCGGAGAAGGTTTCCGTTTCCCCGGAGCCGGAAAAAAAGACGGAACCAGAGGTAAAGACCCCACAGGTTTCTGTCTATAACTTCGCTGAAATTATGAAGGAAAAGAAGGTCGAGGAACGGGCGGCAGCTCCCAGCGGGGAAAAGCCTGCCCCGGCAAAAACGGAAAAACCGGAAAAGCAGCCGGAGGCTCCGAAGAAAGCGGAGGAAAAACCCAAAGAGCCGGAACAGCCGAAGCGCCGGGGCCGTCCCCCGAAAGCAGATAAGGACAAGGCCGCAACCCCGAAGCCCGAAGCTCCCGCACAGAAACCGGAAAATGCGGTCAAAAAGGAACCGGAGAAAAAAACGGCTCCAACGGTACAGGCCGCTCCCGCACCGAAGGAATCCGAAAAGCCGAAGGATGCACCACGCCGGGGCAAGGAGCAAATCGTCTATATCAAGCTGAACGAACTCCACGCCTTTAAGAACCATCCCTTTGAGGTCCGGGATGATGAAGAAATGCGGGCTATGGTGTCCAGCGTCAAGGACAAGGGCGTGACCCAGCCCGCTATCGTCCGTCCCCGTGAGGATGGCGGCTATGAGATCGTATCCGGCCACCGCCGCCAGAAAGCCAGCGAGCTTGCCGGATATGCGGATATGCCCTGTATTGTTCGCAATCTGACGGACGATGAAGCCATCACGCAGATGGTCGAGGACAATCTCAACCAGCGTGAAGAAATCCTCCCCAGTGAGCGGGCCAAAGCCTTGAAAATGCAGCTTGAGGCCATCAAGCACCAGGGCTCCCGCACTTCGGGCCAGATTGACCCGAAGGACGCAGGAAAACGCTCCAACGAAATTGTAGCCGAGCGCAATAAGATGGCGGTCAAGCAGGTGCAGCGGTATATCCGGCTCAATGAGCTGGTTCCCGACCTGATGAAGCTGATGGATGAAAAAAAGCTGGGCTTTACTACGGCGGTGGAGCTTTCCTATATCGGCAAGAAGAACCAGAACTATATCGCCGTCGCCATTGACAGCCAGCAGTCCTCGCCTTCACAGGCGCAGGCAAAGCGTATGCGTGAGCTGGACGAAAAGAAGCTGCTCAACGGGGATGTGATCGACGGCATTATGATGGAGGACAAAAAGGAGGTAGACAAAGTGATTTTGACAGGTGCGGAACTGAGCAAGTATTTCGGCAAGGAAACTACGCCGAGGGAAATGAAGGACCAGATCGTCAAGCTGCTGGACGACTGGAAGGGTCAGCAGAAGGAACATGAAAAGCCGGAGAAGAAAACCGAACAGGAAAAGTAAGCCCAAACTTCGGGTCAGCATGGCCCGAGGATTGCGGGGCTCTGCCCCGCGCCCCGAAGCTCTGGAGATATAAATGATTCCCCGTCGCCAGTTATTCCGTAGCATAGCCGGGAAAATCAGTCAAGGGCAGCGCCGCCGCAGGCGGTGCCAGAGGCACCCTTGACGGATTTCTCCCGGTTATGCTTTTTCCCGGTCAAGCGACGGGGATATAAATTCTCCAGAGCCGTTCCCCTTCCCGGGGGAAGGGGCGGAGGGGTTGGGCGAACTCTTGCTTTTCCCTAAACCAAAACAGAAATGGAGGCTCAACCAATGAAACGACCTTTAGCATACCTGACCGCCGCATGGAGCGGCGAGCCGGATGTTGATATGGAGCTGGCGGCCCACTACTGCCGTCTTGCTTATGAGGCGGGCTTTTCCCCGATCTGCCCGCTCTTGTATCTGCCGCTGTTTTTGAATGACAGCGTTCCCGAGGAACACAAGGCCGGGATTGATATGCGCCGGGATATGCTGCGGCGCTCCCACACCCTGATTGTCTGCGGCAGCGCTGTGGACGAGGATGTAAAAAATGATATTGCGGTTGCCGGGCGGCTGGGCATTGCGGCGACCACACTGGAAGGGGTGCTTGCCGTGAAGGGACACGGCACCCCGGGCCATGCCGGACATTAAGCTGGGAAGCCTTTTCGACGGGATTGGCGTGTTCCCTCTGGCTGCTTCCCGGTGCGGTATCCGTCCGGTATGGGCCAGTGAGATTGAAAAAGCGCCCATCTCCATAACCAAAAGGCACTTTCCCGACATGGTGCATTTGGGGGATATTACGAAGGTGGACGGCGGGAAAATCCCGCCGGTTCATGTAATTACCTTCGGTTCCCCCTGTCAGAACCTTTCTCTGATCGGCAACCGCTCCGGCCTTGCCGGGGCAAAATCAAGCCTGTTCTATCAGGCGTTTCGTATCATACAGGAAATGAGGGATGCTACTGATAACCTATATCCAGCTATCGCTGTTTGGGAAAACGTCATGGGAGCGTTTTCTACAAATGACCGGATGGACTTTAGAGCCGTCTTATCCGCCTTCTCGGACACCGAAGTTCCAATGCCTCCTTCGGGAAGATGGGGAAACGCCGGAATGGTGCGAGGGGGAACGCCTGATGTGTGCTGGCGACTCATGGACGCCCAGTATTGGGCAGGCTCCCGAAGGCTGGCACGAAGGCAGCGGATTTTCGTCGTGGCGGATTTTGGAGGCAGACGTGCCGCAGACATACTATTTAAGCCCCGTCCAATGCTCCCACTTCCTCCGCCTTGCGGAGAGGGCGGGTGGGCCGCCGCCGAAGGAGATCGAACAGCTTCTTTTGAAACAGGGCGGCAGATACCAGTCATCCACCCCTTTCAGTGCTTCCGTATGCGGGGAGCGGCAAAAAGGCAGGAAGAAACGGCCTTCCGAAACAGCTTCGGATTACCAACTGACCCTTTTCCCACTCTTTTAGCCAGTGATGTAACGCCCTTTGCCTTCTGGTATGAGGGCGACCCGAAGGGCGGCTGTATCCGTTTTCTGACGGAAACGGAAAGCGAACGGCTGATGGGGCTGCCAGAGGGCTGGACAAAGTACGGGGCGGACGGCGTGGAGATCCGGCCTCTGCAACGCTACAAGGCACTGGGAAACGCGATTGCCCTCCCTTGCGCCGATTACATTATGGCCGGGATTTATGAGGTGCTGGCTGACCGGGCCGGAAAGGAGGAATGAGCCCATGTTTGAAGCCTATATAACCAATACAGCCCTATACCCCTTAATGGGGATTGAGGTAGGGACAACGGTACATTTCCCCATGACGACACAGGAGTTGCAGGCCGCCCTTGCCAAAATCGGGATAGACGGGAAACGGTACAGCGAAGTGTTCTTTACCAGCTTTGACAGTGATGTGCTGGGGCTCTACGATTATCTCTACGAATGTGAGAACATCGACGAGCTGAACGAGCTGGGCCACGCCCTGCTGGAAGTACGGGATAAGGGCGGACTGGAAACCTTTGAAGCCGCTCTTGTCTTGGGAAACCACACAAGGAGCGTGAAGGATTTGATAAACCTGACGCAGAACCTTGACCTTTACCGCTTTTACCCGGATATTTCCGATGATGAAGGGCTGGGCCGTCTTTACGCCGACGAGCTTGGGACTATCGACATACCGGAGCACATTCAGAACTACTTCGATTATGAGGCATACGGGCGGGATGTGCGTATCAACGAGGGCGGCGTATTCGCTCCCGGTGGGTATGTGTCGGCAGTCCCGGAGGGCTTCAAGGAGTATTACCACGGGCCGCAGGACATTCCGCCGGAACACCGGATATTTGCCTATCCTGAAAAGGCCGAGCCTGTCCACTCCATTCTCGCTACACTCAAACGGTTTCAAGAAGCCCCACCCGCTCCGAAAAAGGACAAGGCGGGGCCTTCCCATGAAGAACGGTAAGACTTCGGGCCAGCATGGCCCGAAGCATAAAGGAGGTGCATACCATCAACTATTACCCTATCAATGAAGGAGCCGCCCGCCGGGCAAAAGAAATGAACAGCTTTTCCGACTACAAGGAAGGGAGCGCAACGGCGGAATACCGGGCAATGGTGGACAAGGCCGCCGCCATAGCGGAAAAGCAGAAATCCCGGGTGGACCCCATGTACCATGAGAAGATCGACCATCTGTTAGACACCTACGCCCGCAAGCTGGCCGAAAACATGAACCAAGGCTTTGCCATTGACGCGAGGGTTCCCTCTGTGCTGATCGCCGGGCCTTCCAATTTCCCGGTGGGAAAGAAGGAAAAACAGAACCGGGCGCGGGACAGCAACATGGAGGAATGGCGGCATATTCAAGGGCTGCTGGATAAGATACGCAGCACCGGCATGGGCGGGATCAGCGCCGATGACCCGGCAGCGATTGAAAAGCTCCAGAAGAAGCTGGACGGGCTGGAACGCTCCCAGCTCATTATGAAGGAGGTCAACGCCTATTACCGCAAGCATGGCAAGCTGGACGGCTGTGCGCTGCTGTCGCCGGACCAGATTGAAAAGCTGAAAGCAAGCATGGCGTCAAGTTGGCGAAGCGACCCGAGGCCCTTTGAAAGTTACCAGCTAACCAACAACAATGCGGAGATCCGCCGGGTAAAGGCCCGTATCGAACAGCTTTCCAAACAGGCACAGCAGGAATTTTCCGGCTGGGAGTTCGATGGGGGTCGTGTGGAAATGAACCGGGAGGACAACCGCTTGCAGGTGTTCTTTGACGGAAAGCCTGCCGCGGACACCCGGGCCGAGCTGAAAAGCAGCGGCTTTCGTTGGGCTCCCAGCGTGGGCGCATGGCAGAGGCAGCTCACGGACAACGCCATCCGGGCGGCTGACCGTCTGGAATGTATCAAGCCGCTGTCCGGCGAAAAGCCCTCCCAACTTCAAAAGAAGCCCTCTATCTTGCAGACCATGCGGGAACAGGACGAAAAAGTCCAGACGGAGCCGGAAAAGAAAGCTCCGTCCGGCAGAGATGCCGAGCGGTAAGCCTCGGGCCACATTGGCCCGAGGTTTTCTGTTCCCCGAGATTGTACGGGGGCCTCCCGGATAGCGGGAACCCCGACGGAAAGGAGGTTTTATGCAGGAAGAAGTAAACCAAAAAACGGTTGCCCTTTCGATCAGGACAACGAAGCTCACAGGAAAAGTGCTGGCTGCCGCTCTTGGCAAGGTGGTTCGGGCGCTGCAAAAGCACCACCAGAAGGCGCTGACCCCGCAGGGACGCCAGAGCGTGAAAAAGCTGATGAACCACTATGGCGGCAAAAGTGCCATGCCCTATGTGGGAGCTCCAAAGGATTTTGACCGGATCGCGAAGGAGTTCCATGTGGACTACGCTTTCCATAAAGTGAGCCCCGGTCATTACCTGCTGTTTTTCAAGGCTAATCAGGCGGACGCTATCACGGCGGCCTTCCAGAAGTACAGCGCAAAGGTGCTGAACAAAGAGCAGGACAAGGCTTCCATCCTCGGCCAGCTTCGGAAATTCACGGAGCAGATCAGGACACAGGCAAAGGAAAAGCAGCGGACCAGAGAGGCGGTGAAAGACGGACGTTGAGTGACAAGATCAGAAAATATGTGCTCCCCAACCTGCCGTATCTCTTTGTGTTCTGGTTTTTCTCCAAAATCGGGACGGCCTACCGGATCGCCCCCGGCACAGACTTCGGGACAAAGCTCATGGGGATGCTCGATACCTTCCCCAAAGCCTTTGAAACCTACTGGCCGGGGCTGGGAGGTATTGACCTGCTGGTGGGCCTTGCCGGTGCGGCTGGGATGTATCTGCTGATACAGTCAAAGATCAGGCAGGCGAAAAAATTCCGGCGGGATGCGGAGTACGGCACCGCCCGCTTTGGAACAAAGGAGGATATAAAGCCGTTTGTTGACCCTAAATTTCAGAACAATGTCATTCTGACCGGGACGGAGTTCCTTACCATGAACACCCGTCCGAAGATACCCGCCAATGCCCGGAACCTAAACGCCTGTGTCATCGGCTCGTCCGGTTCGGGCAAGACAAGGTTCTGGCTGACCCCGCAGCTCCTTCAAGCTCATTCCTCGTATGTGGTGGTAGACCCGAAGGGCGGCACCCTCGACCAGTGCGGGCGGTTTCTGCAATGGGAGAAATACAGGGTGCGGGTGTTCAACAGTATCGACTTTTCAAAATCCATGCACTACAATCCGCTGGCCTATATCAAGACAGAAAGCGATGTTTTGAAATTTGTTACCGCCCTGATTGCCAACACCAAAGGCGACGGCAAGGAGGGCGACGAGTTCTGGACAAAAGCAGAAACCCTCTTGTACTGCGCCCTTGTGTCCTACATCGTCTTTGAGGGGCCGGAGGAAGAACGCAACATGAATACGCTGGTGGAAATGATAAACAGCATGGAAGTCCGGGAGGATGACGAAACCTTCAAAAACGCGGTGGACTATATGTTTGACGGGCTGGAACGCCGCAGCCCCCAGCACTTCGCCGTGAGGCAGTATAAGAAATACAAGCTCGCCAGCGGCAAGACAGCCAAAAGCATCTTGATTTCCTGCGGTGCAAGACTGGCTCCCTTTGATATTCCCCAGCTTCGGGAGATCATGTCTTATGACGAACTGGAGCTGGATAAGCTGGGGGATGAAAAATCAGCGCTGTTCTTTCTTATCAGCGACACGGACACCACCTACAACTTTTTGGTTGCCCTCGCTTTTTCGCAGATGTTCAACCTTCTGTGTGAACGGGCTGATAACACCTATGGCGGGCGTCTGCCCTACCATGTGCGGGTGCTATGGGACGAGGCTGCCAACACCGGGCAGGTGCCGGGGCTGGAAAAGATTGTGGCCGTCATTCGTTCCCGGGAGATCAGCCTGACGCTCTTTTATCAGGCTATGAGCCAGTGCAAGGCATTGTACAAAGACCATTCCGAAACCATCATGGGAAACATGGACAGTATCGTGTTCCTCGGAGGCCGGGAGGCTTCCACCCTAAAGGATATTTCGGAAAACTGGCTGGGCAAGGCCACCATCTCTATGCAGACCGAGGGCCGAAGCCGGGGACAGTCTGAAAGTTACAGCCAGAATATGCAGCGGCTTGGCCGGGAACTGATGACCACCAGCGAGATCACCACCATGCCCGGGGATAAATGTATCTTGCAGCTTCGGGGGCTCCCGCCCTTCCTGTCCCCGAAGTATGACTTGAAAAAGCACCCGAATTACAAGTACACAGCCGAATTTGATAAAAAGAAAAACGCCTTCCGCTTGGAAAGCCTGTTCCGCCACCGACCATTGAGACTAAAGCCGGAGGACGAATACACGGTGTACGAAGTGGACGGCTCCGACACGGACGAAGAAGCTGACCTGTTGAATTTCGATGATCTGGACAGCGACGAGTTTGTGTAACTTCGGGCCATGATGACCCGAAGCGCCGCCGATGTGGGCGGCTTTTTTTGTACCCAAAACCATCAAACAAACAAAATGGAGGAACGTATATGGAATTTTTCAATCAGGCAATCGACATTCTTAAAATTCTGGTCATGGCTCTTGGCGCTGGTCTGGCGGTATGGGGCGTCATCAACCTTCTGGAAGGTTACGGGTCGGACAACCCTGCGGCAAAAAGCCAGGGCATTAAGCAGCTCATGGCGGGCGGCGGTGTCGTTCTGATCGGCCTTCAGCTTATCCCTCTGCTGTCCGGCCTGTTCAGCTAAATGTCACCCGTTGTCCCTTTTCCAGAAAAGGAGCTGATATATGGACTTTATCATCGACGCAATCGTTGAATGGCTGAAAGGTCTGCTCGTCGATGGTATCATGGGAAATCTGGACGGCCTTTTCGATAACGTCAATCAGAGCGTTGGCGAAATCGCCACACAGGTAGGCACGACCCCGGCGGACTGGAACGCCGGGGTCTTTTCCATGATACGACAGATCTCCGAAACTGCCATTCTGCCAATCGCCGGGGTCATCCTCACTTTTGTTATGACCTATGAACTGATACAGATGCTCATAGAACGCAACAACCTCCATGAAGTTGACACATGGATGTTTTTTAAGTGGGTGTTCAAAACCTTTGTGGCTGTGATGATCCTGACGAATACCTTCAATATCGTGCTGGCGGTCTTTGATGTGAGCCAGTATGTGATCCAGCAGTCAGCGGGCATTATCCAGAACGGGACAGAAATCACGCCGGATGTGCTGGACAGTCTGCGGACAGAGCTTGAGGCGATGGAGTTAGGCCCTCTGTTCGGACTCTGGCTCCAGTCCTTCCTGATCCAGCTTACCATGATTGCCTTAAACATCGTGATTTTCGTCATCGTATATGGCCGTATGATTGAAATTTATTTACTCACAAGTTTAGCGCCTATCCCGTTTGCCACAGTCCCCAACAGGGAAACCGGACACATGGGGCAGAACTATTTCCGCTCCCTCTTTGCGGTGGGCTTTCAAGGTCTATTGATCTTAGTCTGTGTCGCCATCTATGCGGTGCTGATCCAGAGTATCGCCACCGACGGCGACCCCATCGGGGCGATCTGGGGATGCGTGGGATATACGGTGTTGCTGTGTTTTACCCTGTTCAAAACGGGCAGCCTTGCAAAATCCATCTTCGGCTGCCATTAAGAGACTTCGGGCCATGCTGACCCGAAGCGGAAAGGAGGCGGTATGCCCCGGCGTTACAAACAGGGTGCGGACGGACAGCCGCACCCGGCTTTCTACGGAAAGCTCCCCGAAGAATTTTCTAAAGCAGACACCATGCGCTTTATGGTGGAAACCGATCTGAAACTGTCCGGGTGCGTATCGGCGGACACGCTGGCGGCACTCCGGGCGGAAGGCTATGACTACAAGGACGGGAACCTTGTTCCCGCCGGAAAGGAGGAAATCATGCAGGAAAAGGTTGCAAACACCACCCCGGCCGCACCGTTGAAGCTGGATGTAAGCGTGCGGGTCATCGAACCTGTGAAAAACCTCATGGGCTTTGCCAGCGTGAAATTCAATGACTGCTTTGTGGTGGAAAATCTGAAAATCGTACAGGGCAGCAAGGGGCTCTTTCTTGGGATGCCCAGCCAGCCAGACGGCAAAGGCGGCTACCGGGATATGGCCTACCCTGTCACAAAGGAGTTCCGGGAACAGCTCAATACCGCTGTTCTGCAAGCCTATGAGGCAAAGCTGGAACAGATGGCGGAGCGCGGCTCTGTGGGGCGTGCGTCCATCAGCGACCAGCTCAAAGCCGGGAAAGCGGCTGCCGAACAGGCAAAGGCAGAACGGCCTCCGAAGGAAAAGCCCAGCCGCAGTGCAGAGCGTTGACCTCGGGCCATGCTGGCCCGAAGCAGAAAGGAGGCGGGAACCATGCCACGCAAACGGACGGGCTATGACGCGGCCTGCTATTACGACGGAAAACTGCTGGGCCGCTGTACCAAAGCGGACAGCGACGCCTATACCCTGTTGATGAACGCCTGCGGCGGGGAGGCCGCCCGTGTCCTTCGGGAATATGCCTATTTTTCCCCGGAACTGAAAGCCATCTTAGAAAAGGCGGCGCTCATGCAGGCGGACCGGAGCCGGACGGGCGGAATGTTCCATGCGCCGAAAAGCTCCCCGTGGGGCGAGGTGCAGAGCTGTGAAACCCTCTGTCCGGGGGTGTTTCTGGTATCTACCGCCAGCCACGGCGGAACGATGGTGGCAAATGAGGTAGCCGCCGTCCTCTCCCCAGCGGCGAAAAAGTGCGGCTTCAAGGATAAGGGCTATATCTGCTATGAGGAGGACGCACAGGAAAGTGTGGTGCTCCGGGAGCTGCTGGACAAAAAACTGTGGAACATCCCTGACCGCATTAAGGACAAAGGACAGTTTGAAGAAAAACTCAATCAGTCCATCCGGCAGTATCACCCCGAATACTGGCGGGCAAGGCAGAGCGGACGAGAAGCCGTCGAATCTGCCCGCAGCACAGCCCCGGCCAAAGAAGCCGCAAGATAACCTCGGGCCATGCTGGCCCGAAGCAGTAAAGGAGGTGTACCAAAATGGCCTATGTGCCAGTACCAAAAGACCTTTCCAAAATCAAGACAAAGCTGGCCTTCAACCTAACGAAGCGCCAGCTTGTTTGTTTTTCCGGTGCGGCGGCGGTGGGCCTCCCGGCTTACCTGTTTTCCCGTGGCAGTATTGGGAACAGTGCCGCCATGTTCCTGATGATCGGCCTCATGCTCCCGTTCTTCTTTCTGGCTATGTATGAACGAGACGGTCTGCCGCTGGAAAAAGTGCTGAAAAACATCATCCGCACCCGGTTCCTCTATCCCCGTGTGCGGCCTTACAAAACCGAAAACTTCTATGCGCTGCTTAGCGCCAGAAAGGAGGCGCAGCCGATTGCGAAACAGCAGAAGGGCCGGAAAGCCCGCAGGCAGAAAGCCTGAAAAGCAGGGCCTTACCGGCCTGTTCACAAAAGGAAAGAACATTCCCACCACCGCCCAGCAGACCCTCCCTTACCGGGAAATGTACCGGGACGGGGTGTGCCGGGTAGCGGACCGCTATTACACCAAAACCATTGAATACGAGGACATCAACTACCAGCTCGCACAGTCCGAAGATCAGGCGGCCATCTTTGACGGGTGGAGCGCCTGCCTCAACTACTTTGACAGCAGCCTTCCGTTCCAGCTTTCCTTCCTCAACCACCGGAGCCGCCCGGGCAGCCGGTACAGCGTGAACATCCCCATGCAGGACGATGATTACAACAGCGTCCGGTGTGAGTATGTGGAAATGCTGGAAAACCAGATCGCCAAAAGCAACAACGGCATTGTCCGCACAAAGCTCCTGACCTTCGGCGTGAATGTGGACGACCTTTCCACCGCCAGGGCAAGGCTGGAACGTGTAGAGGCGGACATTTGCGGGAACTTCAAAAAGCTGGGCGTCAAGTGCCGATCCCTTTCGGGGCTGGAACGGCTGGAGCTTCTTCACGGACAACTCCACCCCGGCAGCGGCTCCCCCTTCCGGTTTTCATGGGATATGATCCCCAAAACCGGGCTTTCCACCAAAGACTTTATCGCCCCGGACAGTTTCGATTTCCGTTTCAGCCGACTGTTCCGGGTGGGGACGACCTGGGGCGCTGCCTCCTACTTGCAGATTTTGGCCTCGGAGCTCTCGGACAAGCTGCTGGCGGAGCTTTTGGAAATGGATGCGGAAATGACCATCACTCTCCATATCCAAACCGTCGATCAGGCCGCCGCCGTAAAATCTATCAAGGCCAAAGTCTCCGACATTGACAAGATGAAGGTGGAGGAACAAAAGAAGGCAGCCCGGTCAGGGTACGACATGGACATACTTCCGCCCGACCTTGTAACGTACAGCAACGACGCAAAGACCCTTCTGGAAGATTTACAGAGCCGGAATGAAAGAATGTTCCTGCTGACCTTCCTTGTGGTAAACATGGCCCCGACCCGCCGGGAGCTGGACAATGACCTGTTCACGGTGTCGGGTATCGTCCAGAAATACAACTGCACCTTGAAGCGGCTGGACTTCCAGCAGGAGGACGGTTTTCTTTCCAGTCTTCCGCTGGGTCATAACGGCATTGAGATCAAGCGTGGCATGACGACCAGCTCCACGGCCATTTTCGTTCCCTTTATGACGCAGGAGCTTCGCATGGATGGCGAAGCCGTCTATTACGGGCTCAACGCACTTTCCCATAACGTCATCATGGCAAACCGGAAAAAGCTCAAAAACCCCAACGGCCTGTTCCTCGGCGTGCCGGGCTCCGGCAAATCCTTTGCCGCAAAGCGAGAGCTTGTGAACGTGTTCCTTGCCACCCGTGACCGGATCATTGTGGTGGACCCGATGGGCGAATACTCGCCCCTTATCAAGCGGCTGGGCGGACAGGTCATCGAGATCGCCCCGGACAGCCCCCACCACATCAACCCGATGGACATTGACCTGAGCTTTGACGAGGAAAACCCGATGGCGCTGAAAGCCGACTTTATCCTGTCGCTGATGGAGCTGATCGTCGGCGGCAAGGATGGCTTGCAGCCGGTGGAGCGGACCGTCATTGACCGCTGTGTACGCCAGATGTACCGGGAACACTTGCAGGACCCGGAAACAAGCAAAATGCCGACCCTCCAAACCCTGTATGACCTGCTCTGTTCCCAGCCGGAGGGCGAGGCGGTACGGCTGGCAACTGCCCTTGAAATCTATGTGTCGGGTTCCCTTAACGTGTTCAACCATGAAACCAATGTGGACCTGAACCGCCGCCTTGTGTGCCTTGATCTGAAAAAGCTGGGGGCCGGGCTTCGGACGATTGCCATGCTCATTATGCAGGACTTGGTAAACTCGCAGGTGTCCATGAATTTCCTCCGCGGTATCGCTACATGGTGCTACTTCGACGAGTTCCATGTGCTGCTCCGTGACCGTCTGACGGCAAGCTATTGTGTGGCAATCTGGAAAATGCTGCGAAAAAAAGGGTGCGTTCCCAGTGCTTTAACGCAGAACGTGAAGGATTTTCTGGCAAGCCCGGAGATCGAGAACATCTTTGAAAACTCGGACTTCCTTGTGCTGCTCTCGCAGGCACAGGGCGACCGGCAGATTTTAGCCAAACAGCTTGGGATCAGCCCCCACCAGCTTTCCTATGTGACCCATACCAATTCCGGCGAAGGGCTGCTGTTCTTCGGGAATACCACCATCCCGTTTGTTGACCGCTTCCCGCAGAATACCGAGCTGTACGCCATTATGACCACCCGCCCGGAGGACAAAAAACAGGAAATGAACCGGGCATAACACACTTCGGGCCATGATGGCCCGAGGTTTGGAAAGGAGGGATACATCATCGGAAAGAAACCGGATAAACGGAATTTTCAAAGGCCGGGGCCAACGGAGGATACCGGGAGCAATCGCCCCGGACCGGCTGAACGGGAAAGACCTTCCCCCGCACCATCCCGACGTCTGCGGTTTGAGGACGAGGATACCGGGCAGGACAGTCCTTCGGGCCATGATGGCCCGAAGTCCAAAAGCGGCAAGTTTCAAGAGGACAGACGGAAAAGCCGTCCCTCTGACCGCATGAGGCAGGAAGATGAAGCGGACGGGCCGCAGGATACCGGCAAGGCACAGGAGCCGGAGGGCTCCGCCGAGAAGGCCGGGAGCAAAAAGGACAAGTACCAGAAAGCACAGGCAAAAGCGGAACACGCCGGGGAAAAGCTGGGAAAGGCCCGGGAGAAACTGGACAAGACCGAGGCAAAACGGGCAGCGAAGAAGCCGCCGGGGCTTGCAAAAAAGGCAGTCCGGGGAGCCCGTACAGAAGCATGGTTCTATGTCCACAACAAGATACACGAGGTCGAGCATGAAAATGTGGGTGTGGAAGGAGCCCATAAATCCGAGCTGGCCGCAGAGGCCGGAACCCGGAAACTGACCCGCTATGCCAAACGCCGCTGGCAGGAACACCCGGCCCGGAAGGTGGCAAAGTGGGAACGGAAGGACATAAAAGCCCGGGCCAATGTGGATTTTCAGAAGATGGCCTCCGAGCACCCGGAGCTTACCAGCAATCCGCTTTCCCGTGTGCAGCAGAAATGGAAACTGAAACGCCGGTATTCCAAAGAAGCAAAGGCGGCTGCAAAACAGGGCGCAAAGGCCGCAAAGAAAACCGCTGCCGCTTCGGGAACTGCGACCCGTCGGGCGGCGCAGTTTGTGACCCGTCATCCCGTGGCGGTGCTGGTCCTGCTCCTGCTGTTGCTGCTCTGTTTTCTTGTGTCGGCGGTAAGCTCCATCTTTCCCACGCTTGGCAGCGGCCTTGCCAATGCGTTATCCGGCACCTCCTACGCCTCGGAGGATATGGACCTGCTGGGGGTGGACGAGGACTACACAGCGTTGGAAAACGAGCTGGCGCAGACGGTGGCAAACATCGAAAGCACCCATCCCGGCTATGACGAGTACCGCTATTCGGTGGACGAGATCGGCCATAACCCCTATGAGCTGGCGTCCTATCTCTCGGCAAAGTACCATGTCTATTTCCGGGAACAGGTGCAGGACGAACTGCGAGAAATCTTTGAGGCACAGTATGAGCTGACCTTGACGGAGGAAGTCGAGATACGCTACCGCACCGAAACCAGCACCGACCCGGAGACCGGGGAAACCACCACCGAGGAAGTCCCCTATGAGTATTACATCTTAAATGTGACCCTCACAAACAAAACGCTGCCTGCCGTGATCCTGCCGAGGCTTAACGAACAGCAGCGGGAAATCTACACCGTTATGCAGCAGCTCAAAGGCAACAAACCCTATCTGTGGGAAGGGATTTACAACGGTGGCGAAGATACCGGCCCCAGCTATGAGATACCCGGCGAGGCGCTGGATGACCCGGCTTTTGCGGCGCTCATGGAAGAAGCCACAAAGTACATCGGCTGGCCCTATGTGTGGGGCGGCTCCAGCCCGTCCACCTCCTTTGACTGTTCGGGCTTTGTCTGCTGGGTGTACACGGCCAGCGGCGTCCACAACCTGCCCCGTACCACGGCGCAGGGCATTTACAACCAGTGTGCTATCATTTCTCCCTCCGAGGCAAAGCCCGGCGACATTATCTTTTTCACGGGAACCTATGACAGCCCCGGCCCTGTATCCCATGTGGGGATTTATGTGGGCGACGGGATGATGCTCCATTGTGGTTCGCCCATCCAATACGCAAACATCAATTCAAGCTACTGGCAGACACATTTCTATGCCTTCGGGCGTTTGTGAGCCAGAGGAAAGGAGTCCTTGCATGAACAAAATCGACAAGCTCGATAAGGAACTGGAAAAAGCCCGGGAGAAGGCCGCCGAATGGCAGACCAAAATCCGGGAGCTGGAAAAGCAGAAACAGGAGGAAGAAAACAGCCAGATCGTGCAGGCGGTGCGCTCCCTTAAACTGACGCCCGCCCAGCTTATGGCTTTTCTGAATGACCCCAAAAACAGCCTTACCGCTTCGGGCCATACTGACCCGAAGCCGGAGGCACCCGAAAAGGAGGACACGGCCCATGAAGAAAACTAAATTTCGCAGGCTGGCGGCGATGGCTGCCAGCCTTTTGTGTTGCCTGATCTTTACAGTCCCGGCTTATGCACAGAGCAGCGAGCCGCAGCCGGAGACAGCTCCCTCCCCGGCAGAAACCGAAGCAGAGCCGGAAACCCAGAACCCCTTTACCCCGGACGGGACGGGAACCGTGGTGGACAACGCCACCGACGAGGATGGAAAGGAGTTCTACACCATCACCACAGCAGACGAGAGCGTGTTTTATCTGGTGATCGACAAACAGAAAACCAGCGAGAACGTCTATTTCCTCAATACCGTTACCACAGACGACCTTCTGCCTCTTGCCGAACAGGGTAGGGAACCGCCCAAAGAAGTGACCCCGGAGCCAGAGCCAAAGCCCACCGAACCTGAGGAGGAAGTACCGGAACCCGAGCCGGAGAAAAAGGACAGCCCCCTTCTCTCTCTGCTTCTGATCGGCGCGGTGGTGCTGGCTGGCGGTGGAATTGGTTACTATTTCAAGATTTACAAGCCGAAGCATGAAGCCCCGGATTTGGAAGATGATTACTGCGAATATGAGGACGGGGAGCTGGAGGAGATCGCAGAGGAACCCGAGGACGAAGATACCCCGCCGTGGGAGGAAGATACGGAGGAATGAGAATGAATTTTACAAGCAGCCCTTTTGAACGAATGATGAAGGAAGTACCGCACCCCGGCTGGAACAATGACGACCCTTGTAAGGGATGCCGTTATTACAAGGAGTGCAAAGGAAAGAAAAAACAGTGCCGGAAGAAGTTCCGGGCGCTGATCGTGGAGCCCCGCCCTTCGGGCCATCGTGGCCCGAAGTCTTAAATGGACGCCCGGGAGCTGACCCGTGACGAGAAGAAGAAAATCCGTTCTCTTGTCACGGGGATGTGTGCCAACTATGACCGGGAAAGCGGCCTGTGCCTTCCTCTTGACTGTGCCTGCTATATGCTGCACAAGTGCTGGACAGGGGCGTACTGCCGTTATTTCCGTGAGGCTGTCCTGCCCCTTGACCCGGAGCTTCAAGCGGCGCTGACAACGGAAGGCATCTCCCCGGAACTGCGGGCCTGTGCGGTCTGCGGAAAGGCGTTTTTGCCCGAGGGGCGTCAAGCCTACTGCTCCGACGTCTGCAAGGCCGAAGGAAACCGTCGGAAAAGCCGGGAACGCATGAGGAAAATGCGGGAGAAAAGGCCGGGCGGCTGTTACGATTTGCCGCCTCCAAAGGCTTGACATTCCGGGCTTTTTTGAGGGTGTTTCCGGGGTGGGAATATCTTATTACATTTCTCCCCGGTCTGCCCTCTTATTTCGTAACATCCAGCACTTCGGGTCATGTTGACCCGAGGCACAGAAAGGAGGGATCTCTTGGAGACAGTACAAGGATATGTGATTTTGAAAGCTGCCACCTTTGAAACCGGACACGGCTTTGCGCTGGGGCATAATCCGGGAGCGCCGAGCCCCTTTGTGACCTGGCAGTTTACCGAGGGGGAAAACGGCCATCGGGATTACTACTGGGGCCGCTATGGAACCAGTCAGGCGTGGGCGCAGCGGGACTTTGACCGCCGGGTGGACGACTATCAGCAGCTTTACCATGCGGCGGTCAAGCATACCGAGCTGGGACCGGAGGGCGTTTACCGCTATTATTCCACCCAGCGGCCCGTGGACATAGGAACTTACCCGAAGCTGCCGGATAACCAGCCTCTTTCCATCGTCAACTACGACGATGACAGGCGGCGTCCTGTGGCAGACGACAGTCTGATGGCATGGGGCGAACTGACCTACGCAAAGCCGCTGACCGAAAAGCAGATGGAGGATTATGAACTGAAACCAGCACCGGGCAATCCTGACCGGGTGCGCCCATCCATTACCGCCCGGCTCAAAGAAGGAACCAGAGGGCAGGAACCCCCGAAGGAGCCCGGCCAGAAGCGGAGCCATAAAAACCATGAGGAACGATAAAGGAGGATCGCCATGCACGAAAAAGACAACTATCTGAAAACCGCCGAGCTCTCCACAGAGCAGAACTGCAACATGATCGACGGCGTACCCAACAACACGCCCATCCCACCCACGCCTCCGGAGCTGGACGCAAAACCGCTTGATAAGGTAAAGGAACCCAAAGAGCGCCGGAAAGGCCGGGAGCTGGAACGCTGATGGAGAACCGCAAGCGGAATGTCCATCTGCACGTCATGGTAACGCCGGACGAGCTGGCAGCCATCCATGAACGGATGGCTGAGGCGGGCATTTCCAACGCCGGGGCTTATGTACGGAAAATGGCTCTGAATGGGTATATCCTGCACATCGACCTTGCGCCCGTAAAAGAGCTGATCTCTCTGCAACGGCGCTGTTCTAACAATCTCAATCAGGTTGCCATACACGCACATACCTATGGCGTGTACCCGGAGGAAATCGACGGATTGAAGCGGGACTATGAAAAGCTGTGGGGCGAGGTGTCAAAGGTGTTGCGGGAGCTCTCCGAGCTGGTGGCAAAGTAAGACGAGGGCGGCAGGCTTCCGTTGCGGGGCTTGCCGCCCTGCTCTTTTTTTACCACTTCGGGCCAGTATGACCCAAAAGTTTGGGACAGGATTCACTAATCTTTCGCAACATTTATGTCCCCGGGCAGACATGATAAAATAGAGGTAGGAAGGATAGATAAAGGAGGTTTTGAAGATGAAGATACTGCTGAAAATATTGGTTGCTCCCTTTGCTTTAGCGTTGTCCCTTCTGGCGGCTCTGCTGGTGTTCCTATTTGATATTTGTGCCGTCCTGCTGACGATTGCCTCTGTGATCCTGACGGTGCTGGGTGTCGCTCTTTTTTTCACGCCGACGCCCATAGGCGGGATTGTATTTCTGTTTCTTGCCTTCCTTCTTTCGCCGTATGGACTGCAAGCGGCGGCGGGCTCCCTTCTTTGGGCGCTGGACGGAGGCAAATCCGCTCTGTACCGGTTTCTGGCAAGTTAAGCAGCCTCGGGCCATACTGGCCCGAAGTCGGGGCGGTCTGAATGGGCCGCCCCTTTCTCATGGAAAGGAGGAATGATTTTTGGCTACCACAACTTTGTTACAGCGCCATGCGGGCGAAGGCGAAACGATTGCTGAGGCTATCCGGGATTGTCTGGACTATGGCAAGGACCCGGAGAAAACAGAAAGCGGAAAGTATATCTCCGCTTATGAATGTGATCCGGCCACCGTGGCGGACGAGTTCCTTTTGGCAAAGGCCAGCTATGCCGCTATGACGGGCCGGGAACAGAAGAAAGAAAATAATGTGCTGTGCTATCAGATACGACAATCCTTCTATCCGGGCGAGATCACCCCGAAGGAGGCGAACCGTATCGGCTATGAGCTGGCTATGCGCTGGACAAAGGGGCGGCACGCTTTTATCGTTACCACGCACACCGATAAGCAGCACATCCATTGTCACATTTATTACAACTCCACCACCCTTGACTGCACCCGGAAATTCCGAAATTTTTGGGGTTCCAGCTTCGCCCTTCGGCGGCTCTCTGACAGGCTGTGCCTTGAAAACGGGCTATCCATCGTGGAGAACCCGAAGCCCCGGAGCAAGGGCAAGTATCGGAACTATGGAGAGTGGCAGAAAGACCGGAAAGGGCCGCTTTCCTATCAGGACAGGCTGCGCCTTGCCATTGATACTGCGTTGGCGGAACGCCCCGCTGATTTGGACGAATTTCTCAATTTGATGAAGCGGGCCGGGTATGAGGTCAAGACGGTTCGGGGCGGCGGTATCAGCTTCCGGCTGACCGGGCAGGGACAGGAACGCTTCACCCGTCTGCGTGCCTCCACGCTGGGGGACGGCTACGACTTGCAAGATGTTCTGTCCGCCATTGAGGGCAAAGAAAAACGCCCCGGGCGCTCGGAGCGGAAAATCAGTCTGGCGGTGGATATTCAAGCAAAGCTGGCTGCCGGTAAGGGGCCGGGATATGAACGCTGGGCGAAGGTATTTAACATTAAGCAGATGGCCGCCGCTCTTGCCTATATACAGGACAATAACCTGACCGATTATGAGCAGTTGGCGCAGAAAGCCACCGAGGCGGCAGACCGTTTCCATGCTATTTCCGAGCAGGTCAAGCAGACGGAACAGGCCATGAAAACCAATGCCGGGCTAAAGACTGCAACGGTTCAGTATGCCAAAACCCGCCCAGTCTTTGAGCAGTATAAGGCGACGAAGTACAGCCGGAAATTCCTTGCGGAGCATGAGGCCGACCTTGAACTGTACCGGGCTGCACAAGCGGAAATGCGCTCTCTGCTGGGCGGGGCGAAGCTCCCTAAAATGGATGTGCTGAAGGAGGAAGGCCGCAAGCTCACAGCAAAGAAAAAACAGCTCTATGGAGAATACCAGAAGACACGACGGGATATGCAGGAGATCGTCACGATCAAGGCGAACATTGACACTCTGATGGGCTACACCGGACCGGGACGAAAGCAGGAAAAGGAGCGTTAAGGTTATGAAAATAAGGAGCAAAGCGACGCTGACACTTCGGGCCATGTTGGCCCGAAGATACGGGTTTGGGGCGAGCCCCAACAAGCCGCCTTTGTGCCACTTGTGGCCACAGAGGCATTGCTTGCCACTTAGCGGCAGCCCCTAAAATGGCGCAAAAAAACAGAGGCCCTTATTCTGGAACCTCCGTTTCTCTGGCTTTCTTAATGCCCTCGGCTGTGGCTTCTATCACGACAAGCTCTTTTTCATTCATGGAGTTTAGAAGTACATCAATGTGCTTTCTGCAAGAGCTTGACCTTGCCCCTCCGTCCGCATGAATAAATTGGTCAACTGAAACGTCAAACATGGTAATGAGTTTAACAAAAAGGTCGAAACTGGGATACTGACCTTTGTTCTCAATATTCATAATGGTACGGGAGTCACGGTCTACTAATTCCGCAACATAGGCTTGTGTCCAGCCCTTTTCTTCTCTGGCTCTTTTGAGAGCCGCCCCGAGGCCGTGAAAGTCAAACCTTCTTTCATCTTGGTTCATTCTCATATCACCCTATATCATTGTACATTTCGGGTTGGATTATGAAAATGTAATGAAATATGATGTAAGGTGGTATTTTATTTCCGCTATGTTTTCTTGAACTTTGAAAACACAAACATCCATTCATTCATTGACATTATTTTTTCTCTGTGTTATACTGTTATACACAACAGCATAACAGTTAAAACACACGGAGGATGCAGCAATGAAACTGATTATTTCAAATGTATCTGGCATCCCCATATACGAGCAGATTAAACAGCAGATCAAGGCGGCTATTTTATCTGGCGAGCTTCAAGCCGAAGAAACTTTGCCCTCCCTTAGAACACTTGCCAAAGACTTAAAGATCAGCGTCTTAACAGTGACAAAGGCATACACAGAATTAGAGCAAGAGGGCTTTGTTAAAAATGTGCAGGGGCGTGGATGTTTCGTAATGGGGTCTGGTTCAGAACTGATTAAGGAGCAGCTTATTTGCAAAGTAGAAAACAATCTCACCGAAGCAATAAAAGCTGCAAGAATGGCAAATCTATCCACAGAGGAATTACATCGCCTTTTGGACATTTTAACGGAGGTAAAAACAGATGACTAATTATTTAGAGGTAACGAATCTTTCAAAATCTTTTGATTCTTTTCAGCTTCACAATATCAGCTTTACTTTGCCAAAGGGATATATTATGGGCTTGATCGGCCCGAATGGTTCTGGCAAAACAACGACAATCAAACTGATTTTGAATATGCTCAAGCGCACCGGTGGCACAGTCAAAGTGATGGGGCTGGATAATATCGCAGAAGAACAAAAAGTAAAATCAGAGCTGGGCGTTGTTTTCGATACAAATTATTTCAGTGATGATTGGAAAGTGTCGCAGGTTGAAAAATCCATTTCGGTATTTTATCCAAATTGGGACAGCCAGAAATTTGCGGATATGTTACGGAAATTTCACATTGCACCAACCAAAAAGGTAAAAGAACTTTCCAAAGGTATGCAGATGAAGTTAATGCTTGCCTGTGCGTTTTCATACGACGCCAAGCTGCTGATCCTCGACGAGCCGACCAGTGGACTTGATCCGGTTTCCAGAGATGAACTTTTGAAAATTCTTTCAGAGTATATTGAAGATGGCGAGCATAGTGTTTTGTTCTCCACCCATATCACAGGCGATTTGGAGCGTGCAGCCGATTATATTACCTACATCAGTTATGGCGAGCTGTACTTTACTGGCAGCAAAGATGATTTTGTAGATATGTTCCGCATTGTAAAAGGTGGAATTGAGGAACTGTCCGATGATCTGAAAAATAAGGCGGCTGGTATTCGTACATTCCCTACGGGATTTGAGGCTCTGATGAAAACCGAAGATATTAGCGGTTTCCCTAACCTGACCGTTGATCCTGCCACCATTGATGAAATTGTAGTGTTTACAAGCAAGAAAGGTGACGATTATGAGTAATATTTTGAAATCCACAAAATTAGATATTGCATTGGTAAAACCATATTTTAAGACGATTTGCTTTACCCTGCTCCTGCCGATTGTGTTTGCCGCAATCAATCGTTCTTTGCTGACAGGGGTATCATTTGCTATGTGCTTTATTGCCATGACGACGGGATATACCTTTTCCATCACAGAAAAAAACAGCATGGATCGTCTGTTTGGTATTTTACCTGTTCGTAAAAGCGAGCTTGTGATCGGACGCTATGTTTTTGTCCTTGCAATGGGGCTTCTTTCCTTGATTATTTCTTTGATTGCACAGCCGCTTGTCTTGAAAGTGCTGGGTGAAACAGTTGGCGTATTTGATATTGTAACTGCCGCTATTGCAGGAGTATTCTTATTTGCACTCTATACCGTGTTCCAGATTCCGGGATATTACAAGTACGGCTCAATCAAAGGACGGGTATTTATGTATATTCCAGTGGCCGGTTTCTTGGTGACTTTACTTCTTCTCTCTAAAATGCCAGCTATCGGGAACTCAATTATTTCAGTCGTTGAATCTTCTCCGATACTTCTCGTTTTCCTTGCGGTTTTTGCTATTGTCGTGATGTATGCGGTTTCAATCTTCTTGTCCATTCGGGTTATGAAGAATAAGGAAATGTGAGGTGATTGTATGGATTTCACAATTTTGGCAGTTGTGCTTTTGATTGGTGTTGGCGTTCCTATCCGTAATAAACTCATACGGAAATATCGGGATAAGAAAAAGAATGATCGCAATTCGGAGTGAACAATATGGAGAAAACAGAGTTCATCCGCTGCCCAGTCTGCGGGAATAAAACACGCGACAAAATTCGGGAAGATACCGTACTTAAAAATTTTCCTCTCTTTTGTCCAAAATGTAAAAGTGAATGTCTAATCGACATTGAACAATTAGACTTACGATTAGCATTATGGGAATACCGTCGTTACTAATGACAGTATTCTGTTTGCTTTATGAGAAAATGCTCAATGCTGGAATGGGCAATAAATTTGAATTTGACAAGGAGATAATAATGATACCAATTTCTGATATTCTCATCCGCTCAATTAGTGGGTATGTGTTTATGGTTCCAGTCTTCGTACTGTATTTCTTGTGGCTCAAAAAATTGGGGAGAACACAAAGTTTTCTCCATACCGCTGCAGTGTTTGTTTTTGGTTATTATTTATTCGGACTTTTGACCGTCACAGGCATCGGCTTTACAAGCACAATGACCTTTCGCCCGAACATTTCTTGGACTCCATTTATCGGTATGATAACTGGGCCAATTGATACCATTCTGAATATTATTCTGTTTGTCCCGTTGGGATTTTTCCTGCCGCTGCTGTACAAGAAATATCATCACATGAAGACGGTTGCATTGACTGGCTTTCTGTTTTCTTTGGCTGTTGAAATTGTCCAGATGTTTGGCTGGGGTTCTTCCGACATCAATGACTTGATGACAAATACCGCTGGAGCCTGTATTGGATTTTTAGTTTATTGTCTGCTGTCAAGAATCTTGCCTGCCAATCTGAAAAAGCAACTTCAATCCAGCCGTGTCAATGCTGTGGCTGAAGTACTTCTCTTTGCTATTTGCACATTTGCCATTATGGTCACGGCTCAGACTTGGTTTGTCCATGATGTGCTGAATGTTCCATAAATTGTATCGGAAACAATCGGTCTCAGATATAAAAAAATAGTGTCTTCTGTTTGACACACCTGCAGACCGATTTTTCCGTATTGAACTTAGTCGCGTCAACGAAGCCACTACCTATGGAATTTCAATCTTTTCCTTCCTGTTATGCTTGGACAGATTGAATAATTCTCTTTGTGTTATATCTATTATTTTTAGGTAATAGTCCACAACGGCTTCTAACATGAAGGTACAAAAAATAAAAGTTGATCCTCAATCAACCCTATTATTGTACTCTTCAATTCATACTTTTCGATCTCAATGGTAGTATGGTTAGATAGACATCTGTTGCCGCTATCCCTTGGTAAGTTACCCGTTCAGCTTACCTACAAATTTAGAATACAATAAATGGCATCATTTGAACAGACTATATTTTTGGGATGAACTGTTCTACTATGAGAGCTTCGGCCTGTTCGCTGCGCTGATTCTGGTGCAGTTGGTGGCCACCGGCGCAGCAGCGTTCCGCTTTTACTACAAACAAAGAAAAGGTTTAACAGAAAAAAGGTTGAACAGAAAATAGGTATCATCAATCAAAAATATCATTGGAGGTAACTTATGGAAAAAGAAACAATGGGAACTGTAATTTCAGTTACAAAACAATGGTGGTTAAAAGTGAATCGTAAACCTGTCCGCGCTCACGCTATGGATGGCGCAGCCTTTCCGCATACTATCAAGGTCAAATATACGATAGACGGAAAAGATTACATCTGCCGAAAATGGATTGGCGCAGGAAACAAAGTCCCTGACAAGGGAACAACGATTAAAGTTACCTATTGTGAAGATAAGCCATCGAAAGCAAGAATTGAACTCTAATTCAAATTGACTGACTAACACGGTATGTTTTGGCCTTTGCGGCATGAAACATACCTACATATTCAAACATCTGCCTCCACAGCGGGGAAAAGAAAAAAACCGCTGACGGGCAGAGGATTTCGTGCGCTTTCCTGTATCACTGACGATACGGCGGTTTTGAGTAGATCAAGGCCGCCGTTTCTTTTTGCTTCGAGGACTTTAGCATTGTGTAAGGCACGGCGGTACATAGGAGGATACCGCCATGTCAATTTTCGTCATTCATAGTACCCATGAGCTGCACCAATTAAAAAAAGCCTTGCCCCTCCTCCGGGGAGATATGACTACCTATCGGCATTATCATTCCAACTAAAACAGAAGAATCATAGTCATTTTTGTTGCGCCAGTTTCCCATTGCGGGAATCTGGCGTTTTTTGTTGCCATTTTTTCGGAGATGACCCGGTTGTCTGCCGGTGTCGGTCTCCGCCTCCATTCGATTCACCCGTCAATCACCCGTGAATCGAAATGGAGGTACATAATGAAGAAAGTCAATCTTAGGGACTTATATCCCGATGTTTACAAAAGTGATCACTTTGTAGAAGTAACCGAAGATGTGCTGGAGACGATCAGAGACTCTGAGCGTGCAGAAGCTGCCTATGACCGGAGGATGTATCGCTATAAGGCGCATTACTCCCTGGACTGTGACAATGGCATTGAAAATGCGATCCTGATGAAGCCCCAGACGCCGGAAATGCTCCTGGAGGAAAAGCAGCTGCGGGAGAAACTCTATGCCGCAGTAATGGCTCTGCCGGAGAAACAAGCCAAGCGGATCTATGCCAGGTATTATCTGGGCATGAGAGTAGGAGAGATAGCCGCAGCAGAGGGTGTAGACCCAAGCCGTGTCCGAGACAGTATCCGCCGTGGATTAAAGCAGCTTGTAAAATATTTTTGATAAAATTTCATTTGATGCGCCTGTTTTTTGCCTTTTTTGTCAGTGTTAATAAGAAGGACAAGTTTTCCCCCTTCAACAGCACTTTGACAATTTCATAGACAGCATAACAGGTACATAACCCGTGTACGAGCGAGTGTGGAACGCCGCGAAGATAGAGCAGTCAGGGAGGTGATGAACAAAGCTGCTTTGGAGCGATCTACGATTCCACAAAACGGATGGTGGCAGATTCGGCGCGATGACTGCATGGGGGCTTAAAGATACTTCCTCACGGCCCGCCAAAGACTTGGGGGGAACCCTGCGGCACACGATACGAACGATGCTGCGGAGTTATGACAGCCGCGCCAGCGGAGACCTGTTGTGTTCCCATCGTCAGGGGGCGTGGCAAATGTGATGAAAGCTGAGTTATATAAATAGGAAGCGTTTGTAGCTTCCTGTTCAAAATCAGATACCATGCGCTGGCAGTTTCGGCTGCCAGCGTATTCATGTGGTTTTGAATAAACACGATGACAAACTTGACAGATTGGAGGAAATATGCTTTATGGAAAAACTTATTACGCGAAAAGAAGCAGCAGAAATTTTGGGTATCAGCATTGCAACGCTGGACGCGGCCCGTAACAATGGTCTTATTTCTTATGTGCAATATGTGCAGAATGGCTGTGTGTACTTTACCTCAGCGGGCCTTCAGGAGTATATCGCAAAATGCACCCACAGAGCAAAGCCAGCAGAAAAGAACGCAACTTATCGTAAACCTCGCAGAGCTGGAGTGTGAGCCGGTCCGTATCCTTGTCGAAATCATAATGGTCTGATAAAACATAGATACAGCGCTGGAGTATATTCTTAGGAGGTGGAGGAATTGGCAAATAGGAAAATAATGCTTCCTCAATATGGCACAGTTATGAAAAGAGGTGTCCTATATTATAGGACCAGAATCAAAGACACGAATGGTAAGCTCGTAGCTATCTACGCAAAAACACCTGAAGAACTATACAACAAAGAAACGCTTGCGTTGGAACAGATTGAGAATGCCACTTTTCATCGGAAAACGCCCACAGTTGCAGAGTATTGTGAAAAGTGGCTGCTGATGCAGTCGGTTCATGTACGAGCTACTACTTTGACGGATTACACCTCAAAGGTCAGGCGGCATATTATAGCGGAATTGGGAGATAAACGGATGGGTGAGGTTAGCCTGGATGATATTCAGCTTGCCCTTGTTCCGGTTTCCAAGAAATCTGCATCGGTTTATAAATCTGTGGTAATCCTTTACAAATCTATCTTTCGCGCAGCGATGGAAAGCAGGATCATTGACCATAACCCGACGATTTATCTCACGACAAAAGGTGGCGGTGTTCCACAAGAGGATCGTCAGGCTTTGACAGATGAACAGGCAGCACGCCTTTTGGATGCTATCCGAGATTTGCCGCCTTATGTCTTTGTCATGATTGGTTTATATGCAGGGCTGCGCCGGGAAGAAATTCTTGCTCTGCAATGGGATTCAGTATATCTGGATACGGATACTCCATATCTGACGGTAAGGCGGGCATGGC
>OHGJ01000005.1_pt1 | contig 228764 bp, 219 predicted proteins | sample 1567751 | NCBI WGS metagenome assembly OHGJ01 (sample SAMEA3879526, study PRJEB24766) | human gut metagenome | biome: human-associated habitat; feature: feces | place: USA | collected 1985/1987 | reverse complement strand
CTTCCTTGATGGAAAGGATGCCGAAGCGTGTCGGGTCCTTGAGCTGGCTCCAGAAGTTCTTCAGGAAATTCTCGAACATGTTCGCGTAGCGGTCGATTTTGAGGAAGGAGTTGCGGTGCTCCTTGTCTGCCGGCACTGTTTCGTACCTGCCGTCCTTGTCGAGCTTGCTGACCGCCTGGAGGAGCAGCTCCATCTTGTCGAGGATAAGGACGATGTCACTCATCTGCTCGTTCTCGGTGACTTGCGGTTTGAGGGGTTCGTCCCTCACGTTTTTCTTTGCCATAACTTTGAGTTTTTAGCGTTGATAATTGTTGTTGTCACCGCAAATATATAGGCATAATTTTGATAAATAACTATATTTCAACGCGTTAGGCTATCCATTTCATCAAGTGTCATCATGTTTCACCGCGAGAGGAAAGAGTGTGGGCCGGAAAATGGGAAAAACGGAGGGAGAAGCCGGAACAACGCACCAAAGCCCGAAAGCGGAAAAAAGGGGGAAGCGTACGGACAGCCGCAACCAATCGAGGAAAAACGGCAGGGACGACACGGAAAACGGAGGCAAACCGCAAGGACGGCACGCAAACGGCAAAGGAAAAACTGTAATATGCAGAGTTGGGAGCGAGCGCAGCCCTTGTCCCCGTTTGAGGTATCCCCTGATGGGACAGGAAGAAGATTTTATTTGGAAAACTCCGGGTGGCGTGACCCATTGGGATATCATAACGCGGCAAAATATCCCCCGGCAGATTTTTTCATTGACCTTGTATTATGCGTCGTAGGTCGCTTCGCTTGCCAAGTCCCAAACCTTTCCGCAACTCGGACGGCAATACCGGAGCGTTTTTTCGGGCGGAAAATTACCGCAGGGAATTTTATGTCCCGAAAACCGAAGGCTTGAACGTGCAGGTATTCGCCCTCCGAGTTACCTTCTTGATGGGACTTGGTAAGGGAAGCGACATTAATAAGCCCGGCTATTGCTATTGGAGAAATTTGGTACTTTTCCCATTTTTTTCCAATAGAATAATCGCACTACAGATAATTTTTACTACTTTTGCAACATGAAAATACCAAGAGACAAATACTTACAAGAGCTGCAAAGTGTGATGCACAACGGAATGATTAAGATTATTACCGGTGTACGACGTTGTGGAAAATCTTACCTTCTATTTGAGTTATTCAAACAATCATTACTTGATAATGGCGTGAATGAAGATCATGTTATTCAAGTAGATTTGGAAAACCGACGTAGTAAAGATCTCAGGAATCCGGACACATTATTGGATTATATTGACGGGCATATTGTAGATAACGATATGTACTACATACTATTGGATGAGATTCAACTTGTTCCAGAATTTGAAGATGTACTCAATAGCTATCTGAAAATTAAAAATGCAGATGTATATGTGACCGGTAGTAATAGTCGAATGCTATCCAGTGATGTAAAAACCGAATTTCGTGGTCGAGGATATGAAATCAGAGTACATCCTTTAAGTTTTTCGGAATTTCTCAAGACAGGACAGTACGCAAGCGAACTTAACGCTCTGCAAGACTATATGATTTATGGAGGAATGCCGCAGATTGTGTCTTTTTCTGACAAAAAGAAGAAAGAAAACTATCTTAAATCATTGTTTCAGGGTACTTATATACGCGATATAAAAGAACGGTATAATATTAGGAATGATGATGATTTGAACGAACTTATAGACATTATAGCTTCTAATATCGGTTGCCTGACAAATCCGACAAACCTTGAAAATACATTCAAATCTGTGAAAGGTCATAGTATCTCAGATACAACCATACAGAGTTATCTCGGGATGTTACAAGATGCGTTTATGGTGGAAAAAGCCATTCGGTATGACATTAAAGGTAAGCATTACATCAATACACCTTCAAAATACTATTTTGAAGATGTAGGATTGCGCAATGCCCGTCTGAATTATCGTCAGATTGACGGTGGCCACCTTATGGAAAATATTATATATAATGAACTGCGTATCAGAGGGTATTCTGTTGATGTCGGGCAAGTGGAGGTGAGAACAACAAATGCCGAAGGAAAGAAAATACGAAAACTATTGGAAGTGGATTTTATTTGTAACAGTGGGAACAAACGTATGTATATACAATCAGCACTTGATATGCCTACTCCTGAGAAAATTGATCAGGAAACAAATTCACTTCGTCATATCAATGATGGATTCCCTAAAATAGTCATAGTTGGAGGCTTAACCCCTTCTTATGTGAATACTGATGGCATATCAATCATGAATGTGATTGACTTCCTTAAAGATACAGAAATGGGGCTATTGTAAATAATTACAATATGGGCAAAATGGTGTGCTAAAAATGGTGCGTAGGTCTCTATACAAGATGACCTACGCATCATTTTTATAATCCAGGATTCCTTTTAGAGATATACAAGTTCAAGTATGTATACTCCAGCCGTGTATGGGAGTCAGTGTAACCGCATAAGACTGGTCCGGTTTTCCATGGTAAAGCAATCCTCCGACAATACCCCTGCTTCCGTTAGCGGCCACTTCCGCAAAACCGAATGAATGTGGGGCGAAATCCCGGTAGAGTTCAATTTCATACCTGCCGTTTGAGTTCTTCTCCCATTGTTTGAGGCGTTCAATGCAATTCTGAAATGTTGTGTCGCCGATACTTTTGGCGTACTCCACTACCTTATCGTAGTGTTCCTGACATCTGATTTTCATAACATGATTTAATTGGATTTATAATAGTTCTTCGTATGTTCCGAAACCGATACACTCTGCTATGGTGAAATCTTCCCTGCCTTTGTCCGCCATGGATTTCATATCATTCAGGCTGTCGCAGTAGAAGAATATTTCATCGTCCTTTTCCGTATCGGCATCCATAGCCAAAGCAATTCTTGCCTCTTCCGTTTCCAACGTATCGTTCCACCGTATCACGCAATCCGCGTAATGAGGTTCACATCCTTTTTCTGTATAGAATTTAAGATAATGGCTTCCGATTTCCTTTCTGACCTCATCCGGCTTTTTCCATGAACTGTCATCCACGATTTCAAAACCCAGCCCTTCGACCAGCAGGCAAGTACCATTATCATATACCATCATGGTGCGTTTGCCGATGTGTTTTTTACGCATTTCCGCCCAGTCGGGTATATCCCAACGCTCGGTAGTCCATACCCCGCGATAGGCTTCAGATATGGAATTGTATTCGCTTAATGTTATCTTCTTCATGTCAATGTTTTTATAGGATACAGAAAGTTACCTTATAAGTCTTGCACGCCTTTCCGAATGCCGGATTGGTGTCGAATTCGTTGTATGACTCCCAATCCACCGACATGGTGTAACCGTTCGGAAAGTTTTCAACGATGAACTTGGTTATCATCTCCTTGTCTTCATCGGGCAGGAACAGTTCCTCGTCGATGCCGTACTCCAATGAAAAAATCGCCCATTCGGGAATGTTGTCCCAAACGATCGTCTTGCTGTTATTGTTATTCATAGTCCTGCTGATTATTGGGGTGAAACCATAAGTCTTTTTATAATTTCGTCAAGCTCCGTTTCCCACTTGTCCGCCCCCTCAATGAGTGACGGGTAGGTCAGCTGTTTCCACTGTCGGTAATCGAACAGTTTCATCCGTAGCGGATAGTAGTCGAACAGCTTCCTGTTGTCAGCGAATATTCTCAGGTGGTTGGTTCCCACCTCCATCAGTTTCAGTCCGTATCGGTCGATTATCTCTTTGAACCGTCCCATCGGTGTAAAGTTGCTTCTGCTCATACCTTTTGTTTTTTGAGTTAGACATCCCCGGCTTTGTAGAGCCGAGATTTTATTTCTTGCCTGCCCCGCCGTTCCGTGCCGGATTGCGCAAGGCTTTCGGGAAAAATACCGCAAGCGCAGCGAGGATGATTTTTCCGCGAAACCCGAAGGACCCGGCCTTGCACAATCCATAAGGCACGGGACGAACTTTGCAGGCTGAAATAAAACAGCGGTGTCCTATTCCTCTTTTTTTCCGTCCTCCTGTGGAATCAGGTGTTTCAAATCCGGGTCATTGGCAATTCTTTCCATCTCATCTTCAATTATTTGCAGTACGTCCGCCTTGATACGGGAGTAGTTGCGGTCTATCTGCTGCTGCATGATGTCGTTACCGTCTGCATCCTTGAACTCGTTGATGACAGGGATTTTTTTGTAGGCTCTGGTCTCCGCCGCCACCTTCTCGTTATCGACGATGATACGGGCATGGAAAATCTTCTGCTCGATTTCCTCACCGAAGTTGTCCGCCACGCTGCCCACGAATGTACCCTGCGAGAGGTTGGCAATCTTGGAAGCGGGTATCAGGGAATCCAATTGCGTGTTGATGGAGGTGGATGTGTCCTGCCGGTTGATGGATATGGACTGCCTTTGCTGAAGGATTTTGCCGAAACGCTCCGAAAGGTTCTTTGCCGTTTCGCCTACCACCTGTCCGGAGAAAATATTGCCGACTGTATTTTGGATCACTTTCGCCTCTTTTTCACCGTAGTCACGGGTCAGCTGCGAGAAGTCCTGGAAGCCGAGACATACCGCCACCTTGTTGCTTCGGGCGGTGGCTATCAGGTTGTCGATGCCGCGGAAATAGATGGTCGGTAGCTCGTCTATGATAATGGAACTCTTCAGCTGTCCCTTCTTGTTCACCAACTTCACGATACGGGAATTGTACAGTCCCAAGGCCGCCGAATAGATGTTCTGCCTGTCAGGATTGTTTCCCACACAGAGGATTTTGGGCTGTTCCGGATTGTTCAGATCAAGTGTAAAATCATCGCCCGTCATCACCCAATACAACTGGGGTGAAATCATCCTCGAAAGCGGAATTTTTGCGGACGCTATCTGGCCCTGGAGCTGATCTTGCGCTCCAGATTGCCAGGCATCCATGAACGGGGAAAGGTAGTTTTCCAGCGAGGGATAAGAGGTAAGAATCGTGAAGATATCGGCATACGGCTTGTTAAGAAATTCTATCGCGTGGGGGAAGGTGCAATACTTGCCGTCTTTGTAAATCCGCAAGTACCAGATAATCGCCGCGAGCAGGATAATCGGTGACTCCACGAAGAAATCACCCTGTTTCTGTATCCAGGTCTTGTTCAAATTGAGCATTATCGTGTAGGCGGATTCGTAGGCATCGGAAATATCCACCATGAATTTGGGATTGATGGGATTGCACCTGTGCGAGCGTCGGGGGTCATCGAAGTTTATGACATAGAACTCCGGTTTAACCTTGTAATGTTCCTTGTGTTTAAGCAGGTGATTATAAGCTATTTCGGATAAATCCGGAAACTTGTAATCATAAATGTACATGGCAAAGGATTTCTCGATTTGCTGTTTGATGTAGTTGTTTACCACCGCGTAGGATTTCCCGCTGCCCGGTGTTCCAAGCACGATGGACGCACGAAAAACGTTTACAACGTTGATCCATCCGTCCCATTCCTTGCCCTGATACACGAACTTGGTCGGCAGGTTGACGGAATACTCGTTTTCCATAAAGCGGGTTTCCTGCATGAAACTCTCGTTGGCGGTGTTGAACACGTCCTCCATAAGGTTGTGTTTCAGCATACGGCTTATCCATACGCCCGACATCAAAAGAAGGATGTACCCGGCGGTCAGCGTTACCGTGTAAATTGCGGCATTGACCGTAGGATTGAACGGCAAATCAAGCATCCACCAGTTCATGAAGAACAATACAAGCCCCGAAAGGAAGGCGGTATATATCTTCCGCCAGGTCATCTTCTGGTTCTTCACGCCCTTCGTGCCCAAACATGACAGGGCAAGGAATATGACGGCGAATACTTTTGTCACCAGCAGGTTGCTGAAAAGCCCCGCCGTCCTCTGGAAATTCAGGAGTATCTTATCGACCACTCCGATGTTGATACCCGCATCCACGAATGCCCGGTAACAGAACCAATAAACGTGGATGACGACAAACACGATGGATATGGCACGCATGAACTCCATGACCTTTGCCAATCCTCTCAAATCATCTTCTTGTTGCATATTGAATAATTTTAATGGTGAATGAATACTGTTTTCAGGAGATACCCCGTGAGCGGCGTTTCTTTTTCTTCTTGCGTTGCAGCCTGCGTGCGAGAGCCTCTTCCTGCGGGTCGGGACCATTGGCTTCAAAATCGAAGATTCCGAAAGCCTGCCCGATGGCGTTTTCCATGTCGGCAGAGAAACTGCTTTGCCTGCTGATTTCCGGTGTGGGAGCATCCAAGTCAGGAATATTGTTCGGCCCATTGAACAATCGTTCAAAGGCATTTGCCGAGAACTCCTTTCCGAGCCGCGAGCCGTTATACACCTCCCTGTTCTTGTGGTCGATGAAAGTAGCACCGTAAATGCGGCCTTCATTATTTTCACGGAATACCACGTCTATTCCCTGCCTGTTGAGCAGGCGGATGAAGTCCTCCCGGTTGCCCCGGCAGCCGTGCATGGCGAGTGCGACACCGTTCCGTATCTTGGGCTGCCATTTCTTGTCCTTGTATTCACGGGCATTGAATCCGATACGCTTTTCCAGTCCTTCATAGCCAAAGCGTTTTCCGATAAGGGAGGACTTGATGGGCGTACATACCGGCTTGCCTGTATCGTCTGTCATGGTATAGACAATGCCGTTGTAAGGCGTCCCTTCAAATTCGCCCCTGACCTGCTTCGCCTCGATGTTGAAGCAGGACAGCAACGCGCTGTACTCCCCGAATGACTGAAAGCGGTAAGTGGAGAACACGCTCTTGAGGATGTTGGAAACTTGTTGCTTTACATCGCCATTCTGATAGTCTGCTTTTTTCAGATATGGTTCCAACATTTCCCTGCGTTTGTCCTCCACCTGCTTCAGTCCGAACTTGCGTTCCAGTTCCCGGCAGGCTTTCATCGAGCGATTCCACTCGTAGGCGTCATCTATCTTTTCCCCTTTCTCGTTCACGCAGGTGGAAACGATATGGATATGCCTGCGGTCTATGTCCTCGTGGATATACACGATGTAAGGCTGGTCGCCGTAGCCCATGCGTTGCATATACTCCCTTGCCAAATCCGCAAACTGGCTATCGGTCAGTTTGTCGTCCACAGAAGGATTAAGGGATATATGCAGTATGGGCTTTTCCGTATTCTTGTTGGCGAGCAGGTAGTTCTCGAATGCCCAAAGCGTGTTCCTCATGACCTGCTCCGGATTACCCGTGACATCGGCAATCATGCGGTTGCCCGAAATGATGCGTGCCGTGGAGTCGTCCACTTTCTGCTGGTTGTAGATGACAGCCCCATAGAGCGAGGCGCCCCTGTTGATTTTCGCCACCATGTCATTCCTCCTCCCTCTGCTTTTTGATAAGGTAGGTTTCCTCAAACTCATGGGTCAGCATGATGATCCGCTTGCTCAGCACCACCAGATCTATGGTCGTCTTTTCCAGATTGCGGAGCAGGGCGTATGCCCGTTTCTCCCCGAAATTGTTCTTGATTGCCTTGACCGTCTGGTTGTAGTTGTTGCCGATGGCCTGGAACTGGTGGTAGAAATTGGTAAGGCGGACATAGTAGTCCATCGTCGCCTTGTCGATTCTGACCACCTTGATTTCCTTTCCGAAAATCATTGCCTTGATGAATTTGGAGCGTTCCCTCAGTCCCGATTTTTGAAACTGGATATCGAACTTTACGTTCTCTTCCGAGTTTAGCCGCACCACATAACGGTACACGGCAGGGTCGGTTTTCGGTTTCCGCCCTACACCTTTTCTTGTTTTTCTGTTCTTGTTTTCTTCCATACGCATTGATGTTTTTTGTTTCTGATCTTCCGTCATGGATTCACGACTTTGGAGTGAATCCCACCCCGAGCCGGCAGGCGAGCGGCAAGTTGTTTTGAGTGCCCGAATTCATTTCGGGTGCCTCAAAACACAACTTGCTATGTTCACTTGAACATGAATTTTCCTTCGTCAAATTGTGTTTTGACCTTCAGCCTCATTCTTCGTCTTCGGGAAATGCTCCACAGCGGTATCCGTTTCGTTGTCGGCGCAAAGTTATAGCGGTTTATTCTACTGTAAAATAGCGAGTTATATGCAACGTGATGACATACGATGACATAGGTCGTCACCTCCCTTGAAACATGGTGCCAGTATGGAAAAATACCTTTTTATTTGCAGCGTGAACGGATGGAACCGGGCTTCCGATAATGGAATAATGGTCATATTGTCGGATGCTTCCGTTAGCGGTCGGAATAGTGGAAACAATGTCGGATATGACGGTTATCGGAATGTCATGACCAACAGACCGGCCATTGACGGAAAGTCGGATACGATAACGGATACACTATCGGTTGGAATGATGGATAAATCCGATAACGGATGCAGTGTCCGGCAGTCGGTTGGAAAGAAGCGTTCACGGATTGACGGATGGATAAGACAGACATTTATTCAATAACAAACTAAAAAGTTAAGATTATGAGCAAAGAACCTTTATTCGTTGCTGTCAGCAACCAAAAGGGAGGGGTCGGAAAATCAGCCTTGACAGTGGTGCTTTCCAGCTACCTCCATTTCGAGAAAAACCTGAACGTGGCAATCATTGATTGTGACTCTCCCCAGCACAGCCTTGTGCGCATGAGGGAACGGGACAAAAAAGCCGCCGCCAACAATGCCTATTACCAGCAGCTGTTGAACCAGCAATGGGAGCGTGTAAAGAAGAAAGCCTATCCTATTGTAGGAGCCACTGCGGAAAAAGCGAGAGAGGCGGCGGACGAGCTTGCCGCAAACGGAGATTATGACCTGATTTTTGTGGACTTGCCCGGTACGGTGGAATCCACAGGGGTATTCCGCACTATCGTCAACATGGATTATGTCCTGACACCTACCACGCCGGATCTTATCATCATGCAGAGTACGCTTGCTTTTTCCACTACGGTACTCGATTATGTCAGAAACACGAAGGATGTGCCGCTCAAGGATATCATCTTCTTTTGGAACAGGCTGAAAAAGCGTACTAACGTGGAAGTCTTCAAATCATACTCGGAAGTCATGCGGGAACTGCACCTGACCGTTCTTGACAGTACGCTTCCCGACTTGTGCCGCTACGAGAAAGAAATCACCCATTGCAAACGCGCCTTTTTCCGCTGTACCATGCTGCCGCCTCCTGCCAGGCAGCTGGAAGGAAGCGGTATTGCGGAATTGGCGGAAGAACTTATCGTCAAACTTAAACTGGTACAGTCATGACAAAGAAAAAAGTTGAAGTGAATGAGGATGTCCTCAAGAATATCATTGTCGGGGACATACCCATCTTCGGCAGAGAGAAGCCCAAAGAAGAAAGTACGGAACAGCCGGAAACGGAAGTGCCTCCCATTACAGAACCTGCCGAAGCCCCTTCAGAGAAAACGGTTGCTGCAAAGCCCCGGAAAAAGAAAGAGGAAACGGGTAGCTATAGGGAAAGGTATCTGGTCAATATTCCGGCATCCAACCGTTCCCATGTCTATATAAATCGTGAGGTAGCCGAATGTATCAAGCGTTTCCTTCCGGTCATTGCCCCGAATATGAGCATATCCGGGTATATAAGCAATATCCTCGTGGAGCATATCCAACAGCATTGGGAGGAGATCAATGAATTGTACAACAAAGAATATTATAAACCATTAAAACCGTTTTAGTCATGACACAGATTATTTTTCAAGTCGCAGCCATAGGCTGCTGCATTTACACAGCCTACAGATTGGGATTGTTCATTTACAAGAAACTGCGTAAGAACAACAAGACAGCGAAAGCCGTCCAGGTCACCTCGTATGAAACTTCAGACCGGATAAACCCTGCAATAGAGCCGGCACGAAGTTTTTCATCCGTCATTGAAGAGTATGCCGATAGTCTTCCAAAAGAAAATTCAGAAAAGGTATCGTATCAGATTGCATATCTGATAACTTATCCGCTCGGTAATCGAATACAGGTATATATAAACAGGGACAGTTATACCTATATCAAACGGTTTTTGTCTGTTGTTTCTCCGGATACATCCATGTCAGGTTTTATAAGCAGGATTATAGATGAGCATCTGAAAAAACACGAGAAAGAGATGTCGGCATTATACACGGAATGTATCAATAAACCTTTGTAATTATGGAAGCAGCACTCTATTTTCTAATAAAGATTGCCTGTGCGATTTTTATATTGTGGCATTTGTGGTCATTCATTTTCGGTCAGAAAATGTACGAGGTATGGGACAGGCTTTATCATCGGATGCGTATTGTCCGTATCTGGTTATGGAAATATCGTAAAAAGCGTATGGCCGAAAAAGCACGGAATGCCGGCCGTAAGACGAGGCACAGCAAAAAACAGTTCCGGGAACCGCTGCCGGATACAGTTGGGCAAGGAACTGAAATGGAGGCATCTTCTCCTGCCAATGGCGATGATGTAATAGGCAAAACAAAGATTGTCTATCTGGAAGATCCGGAAGTGGCAAGGAAAACCCCTACACGCTCAGAACCTTTGAAAAAAGAACCCATAGAGGAAGATGAGGAAATACGCACGGATGATGTGGAGGATAATTTTCGGCAAGATGATAAAAGACTGACCGATGAGGATAAGCGTGAACTGATGGCTCCCGTGGACTCCGAACCGGATCCGGAATTTGTCACGGCCATGACATTCGAGGATATAAGCAATGTGGCGGAGGTGCTGATGTCAGAAAATCCTGATGAACAGAAAGCCATCCGTGCAGCTTCGACCATACACCATAAGATGCAGGAGACGGTTATACTCTCTTTTCTTACAGACAAATTGAGCAATCAGGAAAAAGTAAATCAATTGCTCAGTGAATGTCTGGATGATACGGGCAGACCGTTGGCAAGACGAAAGTCCACATCCAAGAAAAAGGAGGCTTTCGATATAGGCAAATTCGTTTGATTGTTTCTTTTTGTAGTCATAGTTTTTGGAGGCATGCCGATGTGATATCGGTGTGCCTTTTTCACTTTCAGAAGATTCCACCGGAAAATTTCAGGTATCCATACCTTTATTATATGGCAGGCTTCCTATCTTTGCAAAAAAATGAACGATGTAGTATGGCAGTGACAAAAGCGATATTGGAAAAATGGATGGTGGCGCAGAAGCGTCACCGGCTATCGGATAAACAGGTCCAGATGGCCCGTGAATTGGGACTGAATCCCGACAAGCTCGGCAAGATAGACAACCACAGACAGGAGTCCTGGAAAGCTCCGCTTCCGCAGTTTATCGAAAGCATCTATTTCAAGCGGTTCAAGCGTGAGGAACCGGAAACGGTCAAGCCTCTGAAACAGATTATGGCGGAAATGGAAGCCAAGAAAAAGCTGCAAAAAGAGAAAAAGGAGGAACGGAGAAAACAGCGTGCGCTCTCTTCCGATTCTGCGGAATAGGCATCGCGCATGGAATGAGGCGCAGTCTGAAAGCCGGCGGCTTTCAGACTGCGCTTTTCCGTTCTATACAGACAGACCGATTTCCGCTATTTCATCCTTTCATAAAGATTGATGACCGGTTTTCCGCTTTCCAGTGCCTTGTTCATCGTGTAGAAAGTGCCTCCATCCGGAACATGATCCCAGTACGCTATAATCATATCAGCCTTGCGTACCATGTATTCGTCCCTGCGAAGGTAGCAGCCTTTATGGTAGTTCTCGGAAACCATCACCACCCGGTTCGTCCTTTCCAGCAGACGGGCATACAGCAGCTGGTCTTCCGCATCGAACCACAAGGGCTGTTTCCTGAAGGGTACTGCCGCTATTAGCACGATATCCCCGTATTCTTCCCGGACCTGCAAGACCGCTTCCGCAGCTATCATGTCAAAGCCATTGGCCATTCCGGTATAATATGCCTTATATCCTTTACCATACAATTCCGTTACCATTTCCACCACTGCATCCTTGATTTGTGCAAGTGTCAAGAGATTGTTCCCGTTTCCTTGCAGGATACGTTCCTTGCGGTGTCCCGTGAATGCCACTGCCAGATTGTTTTTTGCTTCCATACCATTGAAAATTTAATGTTTGACCTGTACCGTCAATCCGAACGGTATTTTATTTCATGCAGGCCTTACCGTCCCGGTCCGGGATTGCGCAAGGCTTGCCGTGAAAAAATACCGCAAGCGAAGCGAGGATGATTATTTCACGGCAACCAGCCCGCAGGGCCGCCTTGCCCGATCCGTCAGGACACGGGACGACCTTTGCCGGAAGAAATGAAATGCCGGCTTTCCCCTTATCCTCGTTTTCTTGTCCCCGTTGCTGGAAAAAGCCTTTTTTGATTGGCTCAAAATCCTCTCCCGATGTAACGTGATGACATACGGTGTCATAGGTCGTAAGGTTTGTAAATCAATAAATTAAACGCTATATATTCGCTGTCGAAATGATTTTTTGTCTCACTAATTAAATGTTTCGACACATGAAAAAAAGATTCTTTTCGGCAGTCATGACGCTGCTGGTTTCAGTGGGGGCTTTCGCCCAGGGTAACGGTATCGGCGGTATCACCGAAGCGACCAATATGGTCACAAGCTATTTTGACCCCGGCACCAAGTTGATTTACGCTATCGGTGCCGTAGTCGGCCTTATCGGTGGCGTGAAGGTATATTCCAAGTTCTCGTCCGGCGACCCGGACACCTCGAAGACCGCCGCCAGCTGGTTCGGGGCGTGTATTTTCCTGATTGTCGCGGCCACCATCTTACGCTCATTCTTCCTGTAGTATGGCGGAATATCCTGTTAACAAGGGGATCGGTCGCAGCCCGGAGTTCAAGGGACTCAAGAGCCAGTACCTGTTCGTTTTCGCCGGAGGTCTGCTCGCCCTGTTCGTGGTGTTCGTCATCATGTACATGGCAGGCATCGGCCAGTGGGTCTGCATCGGTTTCGGTGTCATCGCCGCCTCGGTGCTCGTGTGGGCGACCTTCCGCATGAACGCGAAGTACGGCGAATGGGGGCTGATGAAGCTCCAGGCGTTGCGCAGGCATCCCCGCTACATCATCAACCGGAGAAGATTTCTTCGGTTGTTTTCCCTAACCTCTAAAAAAAGAAGCGTATGAGAAATGTAATGAAGACAGCCACGCTGGAGAGCAAGTTCCCGCTGCTCGCCGTGGAGAACGGCTGCATCATCAGCAAGGATGCGGACATCACCGCGGCCTACAGGGTGGAGCTGCCCGAACTCTTCACGCTCACGAGGACGGAGTACGAGGCCATCCATTCCACATGGGCGAAAGCGGTCAAGGTGCTGCCGAACTACAGCATCGTGCACAAGCAGGACTTCTTCGTGGAGGAGAGCTACAAGCCGGACATCTGCAAGGACGACCTCAGTTTCCTGAGCCGCAGTTTCGAGCGGCATTTCAACGAGCGTCCTTACTTGCAGCACACCTGCTACCTGTTCCTGACCAAGACCACGAGGGAGCACAGCCGCACGACCAGCAGTTTCAACGCCCTGACACGGGGATTCATCATCCCCAGGGAGATGCAGGACAAGGAAACCGTCACCCGTTTTTTGGAAAGCTGCGGGCAGTTCGAGCGTATCGTGAACGACAGCGGCCTGCTCCGCATCACGCGCCTGACGGATGAGGAGATAACCGGGACGGACACTTCGGCCGGTATCATCGAGAAGTATTTCTCGCTCTCGCAGGAGAACACCGCCTGCTTGCAGGACCTCTCGCTCGGAGCGGGGGAAATGAAGGTGGGCGACAACTACCTCTGCCTGCATACCCTTTCCGATCCGGAAGACCTGCCGTCGGGCGTGGCGACAGACACACGCTACGAGCGTTTATCCACCGACCGAAGCGACTGCCGCCTGTCATTTGCCGCTCCGATAGGGATACTGCTCACCTGCAACCATGTGGTGAACCAGTACCTCTTCATCGACGATTCGGCGGAGAACCTGCGGAAGTTCGAGCAGACGGCGAGGAACATGCACTCGCTTTCCCGCTACAGCCGTTCCAACCAGATAAACCGGGAATGGATCGAGGAGTATCTGAACGAGGCGCACAGCAAGGGACTGACCTCCATCCGTGCCCACTGCAATGTGATGGCTTGGAGTGACGACCGCGAAAAGCTCAAGCGTATTAAGAATGATGTCGGCAGTCAGTTGGCATTGATGGAGGCGAAGCCACGACACAATACGGTGGATGTGCCGACATTGTTCTGGGCGGCGATACCCGGCAATGCAGGTGATTTTCCTGCGGAGGAAAGTTTCTACACCTTCATCGAGCAGGCCTTGTGTCTGTTCATCGGTGAGACCTCTTACAAGGATTCGCTTTCCCCGTTCGGCATCCGCATGGTTGACAGGCTGACCGGAAAGCCCGTCCATCTGGATATTTCCGATTTGCCCATGAAGAACGGCACGATAACGAACCGGAATAAATTTATCCTCGGACCGTCCGGCTCAGGCAAGTCTTTCTTTACCAACCACATGGTGCGCCAGTATTACGAGCAGGGAACGCATGTGCTATTGGTGGATACGGGAAACTCCTATCAGGGGCTTTGCAACCTTATCCATGCCCGGACACACGGCGAGGACGGGATTTATTTCACTTACGAGGAAAACGATCCGATTGCCTTCAATCCATTCTATGTGGAGGACGGTGTTTTTGACATCGAGAAGAAGGAGTCCATCAAGACGCTCATCCTCACCTTGTGGAAGCGTGACGACGAGCCGCCGACAAGGGCTGAGGAGGTGGCGCTATCCAACGCGGTGAACCTCTTTTTAGAGAATATCCGCAGGGACAACAGCATCAGGCCCTCCTTCAACACCTTCTACGAGTTCATCCGTGACGAGTACCAGGATATTCTGAGGGAGAAGCGTACCCGTGAGAAGGATTTTGACGTGTGGGGTTTCCTGAATGTGCTTGAACCGTATTACCGTGGTGGGGAATATGACTTCCTTCTCAACTCGGACAAACAGCTTGACTTGTTGAATAAACGATTCATTGTCTTCGAGTTGGACAACATCAAGGACAACAAGGTACTGTTCCCGATTGTCACCATCATCATCATGGAAACCTTCATCAACAAGATGAGGAAATTGAAAGGCATCCGCAAGATGATATTGTTGGAGGAAGCTTGGAAGGCCATCAGCAAGGAGGGCATGGCGGAGTATTTACGCTATCTCTTCAAGACGGTCCGCAAGTTTTTCGGCGAGGCGGTGGTGGTCACTCAGGAGGTCGAGGACATCATCTCGTCTTCCATTGTCAAGGGGACCATCATCAACAATTCCGACTGCAAGATTCTTCTCGACCAGAGAAAATATGTCAACAAGTTCGATGAGATACAGGCGTTGCTCGGCCTGACCGACAAGGAGCGTGCGCAGATACTCTCCATCAACATGGCGAACAACCCTTCCCGAAAATATAAGGAAGTCTGGGTCGGTCTGGGCGGTTCGCAGTCGGCGGTCTATGCCACCGAGGTGTCGCTTGAGGAGTATTATTGTTACACGACAGAGGAGACCGAAAAGCTTGAACTTATGCGGCTTACGGAGAAACTCGGCGGCAATATCGAGCTTGCCATCAAGCAGCTGGCGGAAAGCAAGCGTGAAAAGTAATCCATTTTATCAACCGTTAAACACCAATAATCATGTACAGTAATTTGGAATCAGACGAAGGTAAACGCAGGGAGGTCATATCGGCCCTCTATTGGTCCCTGATGCAGAACTGGAACATTCCGCAGTCCATACAGGACTATTATGGATTCTCGGAAGATTACCGGCTGTATCATCAACTTGAGGATATGGACTCCGATGTGTATAACCGTAAAAGGGAAGCGGGGGAAGTTCCCGATATTTTAGAAGTGGATGCAAGGCTGACACATGCCGTTGAGAAAGTCTTTGAAACGGTCTGTCCCCATCCTCCGGCAGAATACCTTGACAAGCTGAACGAGGATTTGCAGAAGTTGGGACAGATAGCCGCCATGCCGGATGCAGTCCATGACATCCTTCACATCAGTCCCGCTTTTCTTGTCAGGTACGGCATCGACAAAAAGGATTCCCCGGAGGAATGCTCCCGTCAGGCGGAAAAGGCGTACCGTGAACTGGATGCCCGTTTCGTCAGGATGACAGGTCGAAGGCCGTATGCCGACGAGCTGTTCGCTTCTCTCAAACGCAAAACGGAAGATGTGGCGAAGGAGAACCGCCCGAAACAGTCCCATCGGACAATCCTCCGTAACCCGCTGTCCAAAGGGCGGAAAATGGGACTTTGATTTCCCATCGAAACAACAATCAGATTATTCATCATTAAAAAAGTAGATTTATGAAAGTAAAAGTTTTAGTGCTGTGTATGGGCTGCTTCTTCTTCAGCCTCACGGCAAAGGCGCAGTGGGTCGTGACAGACCCGACCAATCTCGCACAGGGCATCATCAATGCCGCGAAAAACATCGTGCAGACATCTACGACGGCCACGAATATGGTGAAAAATTTTCAGGAAACCGTCAAGATCTACCAGCAGGGAAAGGAGTTCTATGACGGGCTCCGCAAGGTGAAGAACCTTGTCCGCGACGCCCGCAAGGTGCAGCAGACCATCCTGATGGTGGGCGACATCACGGACATCTACGTGAACAGCTTCGAGCGGATGCTCAGCGACCCGTACTTCACGCCGGAGGAACTGAGCGCGATAGCCCTCGGCTACACCAAGCTGCTGGAAGAGAGCGCACACCTGCTGAATGACCTGAAGACGGTGGTCAACGAGAACGGGCTGTCGATGAACGACAAGGAGCGCATGGATATCATCGACCGGTGCTACACCGACATGCTCCAGTACCGGAGTCTGGTGCAGTATTACACCAACAAGAACATCGGCGTGTCCTACCTGCGTGCCAAGAAGCAGAACGACATTGATCGTGTGATGGCTCTTTACGGCTCACCCCATGAGCGTTATTGGTAATCCTGAATCCGAATGCTTATGGTATTGCTGGCAATAAATTTCGACAACCTGCATCAGATTTTGCAGAACCTGTACACGGACATGATGCCGCTCTGCTCGCAGATGACCGGTGTCGCCAAGGGCCTTGCAGGATTGGGAGCCCTGTTCTACGTGGCTTACCGCGTGTGGCAGTCATTGGCAAGAGCCGAGCCTGTAGATGTCTTTCCTCTTCTCCGTCCCTTTGCTTTGGGGCTGTGCATCATGTTCTTCCCGACACTCGTGCTGGGCACGCTGAACAGTGTCATGTCGCCCATAGTAAAGGGTACGCACACGATATTGGAGTCTCAGACCTTCGACATGAACGAGTACCGGGCGCAGAAGGACAAGCTGGAGTTCGAGGCGATGAAGCGCAATCCGGAAATGGCCTATCTGGTCGATAAGGAAGCCTTCGACAACAAGCTGGACGAACTTGGTGCGCTGGACGCGATTGAGGCCTGCGGGATGTATGTGGACCGGGCGATGTACAACATGAAGAAGGCGGTGCAGAATTTCTTCCGCGAACTGCTGGAGCTGATGTTCAACGCCGCCGCCCTCGTTATCGACACACTGAGGACCTTCTTCCTGATAGTCCTTTCGATACTTGGTCCTATCTCCTTCGCCATCTCCTGCTGGGACGGATTCCAGGCCTCGCTCAGCCAGTGGTTCGTCCGCTATATCAGCATCTACCTGTGGCTTCCGGTCAGCGACCTGTTCAGCAGCGTGCTGGCAAGGATTCAGGTGCTGATGCTCCAGCAGGACATCGAGCGGCTTGCCGACCCGAACTTCATCCCTGACGGCTCCAACGGCGTGTACATCACGTTCCTTATTATCGGAATCATCGGGTATTTCACCATCCCGACGGTCGCGAACTGGATCATCCAGGCAGGAGGCGGTGCGGGCAACTACGGCAAGAACGTGACCCAGACGGCATCCAAGACAGGCTCTGTCGTGGCCGGTACTGCCGGTGCAGCGGTGGGCAATGTGGCCGGAAGACTTATCAAGTAATAACATTAAAACGACATTGGAATGGAATTCAAATCATTGAAAAATATCGAGACCAGTTTCAGGCAGCTCCGCCTGTTCGGGATAGCCTATCTCTGCGTATGTACCCTGCTCGTGGGATTCTCCGTGTGGAAGGCCTACAGCTTCGCGGAGGCGCAGCGGGAGAAAATCTATGTGCTGGACGAGGGTAAGTCACTGATGCTGGCCCTCTCGCAGGACTTGGAACAGAACCGCCCCGTGGAGGCAAGGGAGCATGTAAAACGCTTCCACGAGCTGTTCTTCACGCTCGCTCCCGACAAGAGTGCGATTGAGAGCAATATCCAGCGGGCCATGTTCCTCGGCGACCGTTCCGCGTATGCCCACTATGTGGACCTGGCGGAGCAGGGGTACTACAACCGGATCATTTCGGGGAACGTGAACCAGCGTATCGGGATAGACAGCGTGAAATGCGACTTCAACACCTATCCTTACGAGGTTGTGACCTACGCGAAGCTCTCCATCATCCGGGAGAAGAGCGTGACCGAGCGCAGCCTCGTCACACGGGGCAGGCTGCTGAACTCCACACGCAGCGACAACAACCCGCACGGCTTCATCATGGAGGCGTTCCGCGTGGTGGAGAACAAGGATATAAGAGTGTATGACCGTTAAAATTTTGAATGTATGAGAAAGAGAATCTTGAAAATCAGAAGTCTGGCAGAAGGCAAGCTGCGGGACTTGTGCGACAGCCTGACTCCCGAAAGGAGAAAGGCGGTTGTCATCGGACTGTGCACCGTATTCGCAGCAGTCAATTTCTATATGATATTCCGTGCCATATACGACATCGGACGGGAGGATGCCCGGCAGGAGGTAATCGAAATTGCCCCGCTGGATATTCCGGATTTCGTTCCTGCCGACACGCTCTCCGATGAGAAAGTGCGTGACATGGAAGAGTTTTTTAACCAATTCAACAATCAAGGCAATGAGTAACGACGCGAACACATTGAAAAAGAGGCAGGAAATCAAGAAATACTTGGTTTATGCCGGGATGTTCCTGCTGTTCATCGGCTGCATGTGGTGGATTTTCGCCCCGTCGAAAGAGGACAGGCAGGAAGAAACTAAGAAAGCAGGTTTCAACACCGAACTGCCCGACCCGAGGGGTGCGGGCATAGAGGGCGACAAGATTGCCGCCTACGAGCAGGCTGACATGAGGCGCAGGCAGGAAGAGAAGATGCGCACGCTGGAAGACTTCTCTTCCCTTGCCGACGAAAAAAGGCAGGAGAATCCGCAGGCTGTGGCTGTGGAGATTGTGCCGGATTCGGAGTATAAGGGTGGCGGCACATCCTATCGTGGCGGTGGAAATCGCGGCAATGCCTTTGCATCCTCCGCCTCCGCCTATAACGACATCAACGCCACTTTGGGCAGTTTCTACCAAGAGCCGGAGGAAGACCCCGAAAAGGAGGCGTTGAAAGCCGAGGTGGAGCAGCTGAAGCAGGCAGCCGCCGTACAGCAGCCCGCGCAGATGACTTACGAGGAGCAGGTGGCCCTGTTGGAGAAATCCTACGAGTTTGCCGCCAAGTACACGCCGGGAGGTGGCGGTGCAAATACCGGAAAGCAGGCGGGGAACGAGGCGGTCACGCGGAACGGGAAGGCGAAAGCCGTTCCCGTGGGGCTGGTTTCCACTCCGGTGGTATCGTCCCTGCCGCAGCCCGTCAGCGATTCCGTGCTGTTTGCAAGGCTGTCGCAACCGGGGCGGTTTCATACGGCAATCGGGAACACGGAAGCCGGGAGCATGAGGAATACCGTCCGTGCCTGTATCCACGGCGACCAGACCGTCATCAGCGGACAGGGAGTGAGGATGCGCCTGCTGGAACCGATGCGTGTCGGGAAGCATGTCCTTCCGAAAAACACCCTGCTCACGGGAGAGAGCCGCATACAGGGAGAGCGGCTCAATATCGGGATTGTGCAGGTGGAATATGACGGTATCATCATTCCGGTGGAACTCACCGTGTATGACAACGACGGACAGGACGGAATCTTCATTCCCGGGTCTATGGAAGCGAGCGCGGTCAAGGAGGTGGCGGCCAACATGGGACAGAACCTCGGCACGAGCATCTCCATCACCAACCAGTCGGCCAAGGACCAGCTGCTCTCCGAACTCGGGCGCGGAGCCATCCAGGGAGTGTCGCAGTACATCTCCAAGAAACTACGCGAGGAGAAGGTACACCTCAAGTCCGGCCATACCCTGATGCTTTATCAGAATGACAATCAATAACCCAATTAAAATTCAAAGAACATGAAACAGATTTTTGTAATGCTTGCCCTTATGACGGGCGCAGTGAGTGCTTTCGCACAGAATGCCGGTGATTCAACGGCAACAGTTACCAACGGTGTCACACTGACGGCGGATGTATATCCGCGGCAGGAGGACGGCGACCTCTATCACGGCCTTACCAGGAAACTGACCTTTGACCGCATGATACCGCCATACGGTCTGGAAGTGACTTATGACAAGACGACGCATATCATCTTCCCCTCAGCGGTGCGGTATGTGGACCTCGGCTCTGCCAACCTTATAGCAGGCAAGGCGGACGGTGCGGAGAATGTTATCCGCGTGAAGGCCACGGTTAAAAATTTCCGTGACGAGACGAATATATCGGTCATCACCGAAAGCGGCAGTTTTTACACCTTCAATGTCAAATATTCTGATGAGCCGCTATTGCTCAATGTGGAGATGAAAGACTTTATCCATGACGGCAGCAAGGTGAACCGTCCGAACAACGCCCTTGACATCTATTTGCAGGAGTTGGGTTGCGAATCGCCCAAACTCGTGCAGTTGATTAACAGGAGCATCCACAAGGAGAACAGACGCCATGTCAAGCATATCGGAAGCAAGGCTTTCGGCATCCAATACCTCTTGCGCGGGCTTTATACCCATAACGGGCTGCTCTATTTCCACACGCAGATCAGGAACTCGTCCAATGTGCCTTTCGAGGTGGATTTCGTGACTTTCAAAATCGTGGATAAGAAGGTGATGAAGCGTACAGCCATTCAGGAGAATATTATTTTTCCTCTCAGGGCTTACAACTATGCCACTGTGGTTGCAGGAAACAAGGAGGAACGCACCGTATTTGCGTTTGACAAGTTCACCATCCCTGCCGACAAGGTATTGGTGGTGGAACTGAACGAGAAAAGCGGCGGACGCCATCAGTCCTTCACCGTGGAGGGTGAGGACATCGTGAGAGCTAAAGTCATCAATAAACTTAAAGTGAAATAGTTATGCGTAAGGTAATTTATCTGTGTGTTGCAGTCGTATCGCTTGCCCTGTTTTCAGGGCAGGCATACGCCCAACGGTATCTTCCCGGAATGATGGGTGTGGAACTTCGTGGCGGTTTTGCGGGCGGTTCTAAAGGGCCTTTGAATTATTATACCGGATTCGCGGTATCGGGATACACGAAGAAAGCCAACCGCTGGGTGGCAGGTGCGGAATACCTGCTGAAGAATTATGAGTATCGCACCATATCCGTACCCCGTGCCCAGTTCACGGCAGAGGGAGGCTATTACCTGAAGTTCCTGTCCGACCCCTCAAAGACATTGTTCCTTTCCATCGGCGGTTCAGCCCTTATAGGATATGAGACGGTGAATTGGGGTGACAGGATGATGCACGACGGTTCAAGGCTTCTTGCCGGTGATGCCTTCCTCTACGGCGGTGCGCTCACTTTGGAGCTGGAAACCTACATTACCGACAGGATAGTCCTGCTTGCCAATGTGCGTGAGCGTGTCCTGTGGGGCAGTCCGTTAGGGGTGTTCACGACTCAGTTCGGGCTGGGCGTCAAGATAATCATCAATTAACTGCCAATGCCCATGAACATGGAGGAAATAAGAGGAATCCCGATTACGGACTTTCTGGCGCGATTGGGACACGAGCCGAAAAGACAGCGCGGGGATGAATGCCGGTATCTCGCCCCGTACCGCGAGGAACGGACTGCCTCGTTTCAGGTGAACATCCGCAAGAATGTCTGGCACGACTTCGGGACCGGACGGGGCGGTGATATATTCACCCTTGCAGGGGAACTGACAGACAGCCGTGATTTCAAGGAACAGGTGGATTTCATCACAAGGATTTATGGCGGTCTGGCCCCGGAAAGAAAGACGGTTTTCCGTCCCAAAGAGAACGGCAAGGATAATCCCGATAAAAAGGAATGCTTGACGGATATCCGTTTCGGACCGCTGTACAACAAGGTTTTGCTCCGCTATCTGGAAGAACGGGGCATTTGCAGCGGTGTGGCATTGCCGAACTGCGAGGAGGCAAGGTACACCTTGCATGGCAAGCGGTATTTCGCCATCGGTTTCCGAAATCTCAGCGGCGGATACGAGTTGCGCAACCGCTTCTTCAAGGGAAGCCTGTCGCCAAAGGACATCTCGCTGATGGAAAACGGTTCGGATACCTGCAACCTGTTCGAGGGGTTCATCGACTACCTGTCGTGGATGGTTCTCGGTCTCGGGTGCGGTGACGACTACCTCGTGCTGAACTCGGTGGCTCTGTTGGAACGCTCGTATGGCTTTCTTGACAGGTACGGACATATCCGGTGCTATCTGGACCGGGACGAGGCGGGACGGAGAACGCTGGAAGCTCTCCGTAAACGCTACGGCAATAAAATAGAGGACTGCTCCGCCTTGTACAAGGGGTACAAGGATTTGAACGAGTACCTGCAAAACATGGACGGGTATCCGGAATAAACAAATCGAATATCAATCATTAAAACGAAAATGAATATGAAAAAGAGAAATGTAAAGAACGCGTTGGCCGCATTTTTTTCGGCAACGCTCGTGGTACTGGCGGCGTTTGCCCTGGTGTCCTGTGACAATGAACTGGACGTGCAGCAGGAATATCCGTTTACGGTGGAAACGATGCCTGTCCCTACCCGCATAGTAAAAGGTGAGACGGTGGAAGTCCGCTGTAAACTCAAACGCGAAGGCCGGTTTTTCGATGCCCGCTATACCATCCGTTACTTCCAGCCGGACGGCAAGGGTACGCTCCGTATGGACGACGGGATGGTGCTGCTGCCCAATGACCGCTATCCGCTGGATAGGGAGGTATTCCGTCTGTATTATACTTCGGAATGCGAGGACCAGCAGACGATAGACATCTATTTCGAGGACAACAGCGAACCGGCACAGCTTTTCCAGCTGAGTTTCAGTTTCAACAACGAGAGGACGGATGAGACTGAAGAGAACACGGAAGGGACTGTAGTCAGTCCCGAAAGACCGTGGCTAAGGGATTCGCTTGTTATAAGACCGCCTGTGTTGAAATCAGAAAAAGGTTCCATATGCGAATGATTGTAACGGCTACATGCCTGATTCTGGGTTGCAGCAGCATGGTGGTACAACCACGGGGAGGCGGTTCGTCGCCTCCCGCCACCTTGCAGATTCCGGCTTCGCTGTTCGAGAAAGCCATTGCCTGCATCAAGGAACATGAGGGTTGGCATGGAAATCATCTGCCATACGTAGGATTTGGGCACAAATTATTGCCAGGTGAAACATTCACTCCGGATATGACCAAGGCGCAGGCGGATTCCCTGCTGAGGGCGGATTTGCTGAAACTTTGCTGTATGTGCAGCCGCTTCGGGAAAGACGCGCTCTTGGTCGCAACCCTTTCATATAATGTGGGTTATTACCGTCTGGTAGGCTATGGAAAGATACCCAAGAGCAGATTGATTCAAAAACTGGAATCCGGAGACAGGGATATTTATCAGGAGTATATCTCCTTCAGGTGCTACAAGGGGAAAGTGGTTCCAAGCATAGAGCGACGGCGAAAAAAGGAATTTGAACTGCTTTTTGAAGAGTGAAAGAAGTGTCAGAATAAGGTTTTGGATAATATAGTGTAATTTGTAATTGGATAAATCGCCCTCTCCATCGGTTGTTGTGGAGAGGGCGATTGGTGTAGAAGGCTGTTTCACATACCTGTCCGGTTCAGCTTACGGTAACAACCTCCTGTATTTCCGCTTCTTCGGGCAGACGGGACAGCAGGAGCTCCGCCATCGCCCCGTTCTGTGGGATGAGGGCCGGGAAGTCCGTCTTTCCGGGCTTGTATATTTCTGTAGCCACGTTGTACAGATCCCAGGCGGTAATCTGTCCCTTTGTCATGGCCAGTTTCAGCACCTCTTCGGTGAATATGGAAATCTGCCCTTGGTTCAGGGGATAGGTCTCGACGGAGGATGAAAGGTTCCTGTCCGAGCTGTCGTGGGATACACGCAGTGCTGTCAGCAGTCCTATGTACATATATACCTCCTCCATGGAAATAATCTTGTTTTTCAATCTCCGTATCCGTTCGATATCCTCGTTCATGTTCACCTCGAAGTTCGCCAGCCAGCCGTCCACGGTCTCGAACACCTCTTCCGTCGATACTTTCTTCTTTCCGTAATTGCAGACGCTCCGCTCAGGCGAAAGGATACACTGGTTATGGCATATGAGCACGCAGGGGCCTATGGCCGCCTGTATCCCGTCCTGATGGTAAGCCACGACAAGCGTCGTCGTCAGCTCGTCCGTCTCCCAGTCCTTGATCCGGATGGTGGCGAAGATACGGCGGAGTATGTGTGCTTCCACCGCCTTTTCCCCGTGTGTCTGCTCCACCTGCGGGAGTATGCTCACGCCGGGCTGTGTCTTGTTCCTGTTCTGGGCGGCGAAGATTTCCTCCACCTCATAATTGAGGCTGTGCTTCTCGCAGATATCCATCATGCGCCGGATGACCTGGTAATGGTAGATGCCCTGCACGGGATTGTTGTAGATGTCGTTCTCCTTGTAGGTACGCTGCAATGTCTCGAAGTTCATCACTTCGATTCCGTTCTTCTGGAAGTCGAACTGTTGTTGTCTTTCCAATACTGCCAATGTTGTTTCCATAATCTTGAATTTTATGAAGTTGATACTATTAGATTGTTTATTATTTATTGTTACCGTTTTCCCTTTTCAGGTATGTATCTGCCATCCGTGGAACGGTTCCAGCGTGACGGCGAAGGACCTGTCCGGTATTCCATGATAGAGCAGGCCGCCCACGATGCCCGTCCTTCCGTCGGGATAACGTTGCGTGAAACCGAACGAATACGGCGCGTGGTCGTAATAGAGGGATATCTCACTGGGATGGTCGGGATTCTTCTCCCAGCTTTCCAGTCTGTCCAGACAGTGCCGGAACGAGGTGTCGCCGATGGATTCTGCATAGCGCTTTACTTTCTCGAAATGTTCTTCATTCAGGATTTTCATGACTTTTGTATTTTATCTGTTAAACATGCCCGGCTCCGGGAGCCGGTATTTTTATTTCTCGCCTGCCTGACTGTCCCGTGTCCGTACGCGCAAGGTTTGGCGAAAGAAAATACCGCAGCCTTCAGGCGAGGATGATTTTCTTTCAGCCAACCCCGCAGGGGCCCGGCCTTGCGGCGTACGCAGGACACGGGACTACCTTTGCAGGGTGGGAAATAAAATATGCGGTCATTTTTTGGATGCCTTTCGGTTCAGGTCCTGGTTCTGTGATGCGGTGTACCCTATGCCGGAACTGTTTTTGAGGGATTGCCGGTCACGTACCGGATGATTTCTTCCCCGCTTGTTTCACCTTTGAGGTATGACAGCAGGCGTGGGAAAAACAGTTCAGGACAGTCCGTACCCACCTGGGAACTTGCTCCATTCCCGGTTGCGCATATGGCGAACCTGCCCAGTCCCAGACTTTGCGACTGTGGCACGATATGGAATGACAGCTTGTCCGTGGCGTTGATATGCAATCCCCGGCGGTAGGTGTAGAATGTCTTGGGTTCGCCGGTATCGTTATCCAAAGCTATCCGCTTATAACTGTTGGCTTTCAACAGCCTTATCAATTCCTGATTGGTCATAATCTTTCTGTTTTTGGTTTGTCAAATAGGTTTTACCGGTCTGGCTTCCATCACCGCAGAACGGATTTTGGCTTCCAATGCCGTATGATTTTCTTTCTTGACCCGTAGTTTCTGCCGAAACTGTTGCAGCTGCCCGTCGGTGGCTTCATCGAAGAACAGGTTGTTTGTGCGCTGGTATTCCAGATACTCCTTCTCTTTCCTTTCCGCGATGGTAATCTGTGCCTTTGCCGTTGACAATCTCGACAGGCAGGAGTTGAAACCGGTCCGGAGTCCGGTGCGTTTGTCGTAATAACTGTAATAGGTGTGAATATGCTTGCGAGGGTACAGGCATTGCAGCCGGGCTTCGCGCCAGCGGACCACCCAGCGGTAGCGTTCGTGCAGTTCCCTTGGCAGGTCATACGAGTGAAGCCGGACTGTATCGCCGGCTTCATCCCTGTATTCGATGGAGATACGTACCCAATGCCCGATTTGCAGTTCCCGTTCTGCTTTTGCAAGCTCTTTGGCGTATTCCCACCAGTCATCCATTCTTTCCTGTGCCATATTGGAATTATTATGATAGTGCAACCGTCTCTAAAAATTTCAGGTAGGCGGAAATCGCCTTGTGGCAGCCGGAAAAATCAGGGCTGCGGCTTCCCCTCGGCCTGCTGTAGGTGATGCTCCCGGACTTGTCCAACTGTTTCACGCGGCTGCCCAGCACGCCCTTGGTCCGGATATGTATTTCAAAGCCGTCCCGTTTGGCAATCTCAAGGAACATCGTGCCCGTAATCCGTTCCCCTTCCAGGAATTTCTGTTTATGCTCATCGAGCAACAGCTGATGTTGCTCTTCACGTACCCTGCGCTCTTCCGCCTTTTTCTGTTCCTGTTCCCTGCGTTTCTGTTCCTGCTCCCTTTTGTATGCTTCACGGGCTTGCAGCAAGGGTGCGGTGTCGAGTCCGAGGGCCTCGAACACGCGGATGGAGAGCAGCTTGACAAAAGATCCTTTTTCCGCACTCTGAAGCGTATCCGCAATCCAGTTCCTGCAATAAGCGGCGGCTTCCTCCCTGCGGTTTTCCCCGTTGAGGAACCGGCGGGAATACTGCCCGCAGGAGAAGCATACGTTTTCAATCTTGCAGACCACATGGAAACAGTCCTCGTCCTCATTCCCGTATTCATTCTTTTCCGACAACGAGAGATACACGTTCTCGGCATACGGTTCCAGTTCCATATAAGGGGCCACGACGGTATTACCGTCAGACTTGTATCTGAATACTTTTGCTTTCATCTTACATATTTTTTGATTGTCCGTTCATATAATCCGTAATTCTCATTTCCAGTTCATCGTATATCCGGTTGAACTGCTCCTGGTACTCTTCCAGAAAAGCCCCGTCCGTATCGCACATGTCTTCGAGCGTCCTTCCGTTTGCACGGCACAGCTCCGCATCGGCCAGCTCACTGACAATCTCGCTGAGCATCGAGCGGTCGTCTTCGGAAAGCAACCCTTCTTTCTTCAGGTGGCAGTAGTTGCGGATATTGTTTAGTAAATGCAGGTCCGCCCCTTCCCACCGTCTGTCTGGGAAGAGCGAGAATGCCTGTTTCAGTTCGTCGGGCTGTCCGCCCCACCATTCGTTCAAATTGTTCGGTTCCATATTCATAAATTTAATTGGTTGTTGCCTGTCTGGTTTGCCATTGCCGATGGGCGATGATGTATTCCTGTCGTTCCTGCTCCAGTAACACTTCCGTTTCAGGAGTGTAGCCGAGAAAACGGATGTAACCGCCATTATATCCCGTGAGCTTGCATTGGATACCGGCTTTCTCCAATTTGTCTATCCGTTTCTGCGCCAGTTTCGCGCTTGAGTAATCCTTCGGCCAGAAATAGTGCTCGCCCTGCGAGCCGTAATGGTCTTCCCCGAGTATCATTTCACCGGAATGCCTCCTGTGCTCGATGAAATCGAAACGGGCTGTGCCCAATGCCTGCCTAATTGCCTTGTGTGCGGCACCTTCGGGATGTTTGAATACCTCCGGCTTGTCCTTCTCCTTGCAGTCCAGTTTGGGTAGCTCCACTTTATACGGTTGCCTGTAACTGCCTATTCCCATCGTCATATAGAAATTGGTGTGGTGGTAATCCATCATCAAGTCGCTGTCGTCGAAATTGTACGACATGACGAAATCGCATATATTCATCATTACCTCTTTGGCTCTGTCAGTAAGTGATTCGTCGGATTCGATACAATAATGATTGATTTCGTCCTGAACTTTGCCGGACTCTCTGGTAAACGCCTCGAAATCCGCTTTCATAAGCCGGACATGGATGGAATTGTAGTTTTCGCGTCTGACGGAAAACCTGTATCTCGGATAGGTCTCTTTCAGCCATATCCGTGTCAGCTCCACAATTTCAGGAGCATGCTGTCCCTTGTAGTTGCGGCCTTTCCAACGGTATTCGTTATACACGTATTCGGTGTATTCCCTTGCCGTCGCTCCCGAATAGTCGTGTTCGTAGCCGCTTGTGCTTACGGAAACATCCTGCCTGTCTTTCCATACATCGTACAGTTTTTCAAATTCGGTATTCACCTGCTGCATGATGGCGGTGTCACCACCCTTGTCCGGGTGGTGCTCCAATGCCAGCCGGCGGTACTCCTTCTTCAAGTCCGCCAGACTTCGTATGTTCTGAAAATAAGTCATGGTGTTTCTTTTTATGCCCCTGCGAGGCGGTTTATAAAATATTCCTGATAGTCAAGGTCGAGACCGAGATTGCTGCACGCCATCCCGATGTCGTCTTCCCTGAGGTCGTCCACCTCCTGCAATTCGCGAAGATGCCGTAGTTCATCGTCCAGGTATTCCTGTGCTTTCGTATCGTTGCAACTGCATGAGTAGCGAATCTGGCTGATAATGTCTTTCTGCATATTGTCTGTTTTTAAGAAGTGTTCTTTGTAAATTTGTCGTTTGCGTTCATAATCCTGTCCGCTCCACCATTGGGTTGCAGCATCGACAAAAGCCTGCGAACCCTCTTCAGAGGGATAATCACATTCCCGAAGTCCCGTAATCTGTTCCATTACCTTGGACTCGCACGACTCCCACCAAGACAGCATTTGTTCCTTAAACTCTTTCAATGTAATGAGAGTGTTGTGCGCTTCACATTCAGAGCACCATTCACTGTCATCGGAATCGCTGACATATTCGTTCGTATTGGCATCGACCCATGCGGTGATTTCCACGTTTGTGGAACCGCATTCTTCACATACAAGAATTTCTGAATCATCCGGATTCTTTCTTTTAGACTTTCCGTCATAAAGCGTGACGGCACGTTCCACCAGCAGTTCCCGGCTGCTCTCCGAAAGATCCGCACAGAACCGTTCCACCGCTCCGAATATGGCTTTGTCACTGTTCGCACACCATTTTTCCCAGAAATGTTGGTATTGCCCTCCGAACACAATTTTACATTCTTCCTTGCTCCATGCGTTCCACATATAGTAGAAGAAGCTGGAGACTGCATTTCCCGCTTGATATTTCATGATTTTCAGATTTAAGGTTCGACATTCTTTGTTCCTTCCAGCTCCAGCTTTGCAGCCTCGTACATTTCGTTGAGCCAGTCGATGTTACTTGCACCGAGTTCAAACGGGGATTCGCAGGTAACTTCCTCAAGGCTGTCCTTTATCGTGGCCAATACCGTAAGTTTGTTGTCTGTAGCTTCAATGCCATTTACCCAACATTCGTAAGGCTCGCCGTCGTCATTGAACCATATTACCCAGACAGGGTCTTCGTCCTGACTCGTGAATGTCAGTTCCGTCAATCCGTGTGCATAGAGCAACTGACATATTGCTTCAATGATGTCCTTGCGGAGTTCTTCAATCCTGCCGCTGAAATCCATGGCAGTGTATTTTGCCCTGCCTTTTTTGCTCCGCTCCTTGAAGGACAGAACCTGCACGTCGGGATGACAGTCGAAATTCCAGTCCGTTACCTCGTCATCACCGCAGGTCGTGTGGATATTGCCGCCCAGCACCAGACCGCAGTCTTCCGTTACCATTCTCTCTGCTTGGTCGCGGTCTTCCGCCACGACAGTGTAAGTACCTTCGAAGGCGTACCTTACCTTTACATCATACTTTGCCATAATTCTTATGATTTGATTGTTAATGATTTATTTGTTGACAACTTATGATTTTATGAAATCCGGCAGGGTCAAGCCGGTAAAGCGACGGCATATTCAGCTTTACCATCGGGTAGTCTACCCAACCGCTCTGTCTCTTGTAGCCTGTATCCTCCGCCAGTTTGTTGGCTATAAGGAACTCCATGGCATCGGGATTGTTGTTGATGTCGACAAAAGCCCTGTCCGGTAAAGCAAATGCCGGTTCATTTTCAAGATTGACCGTCAGGATGGTGTAGATTTCATGTGTCTCAGGAGCTTTCAGGCACAATGCCGGCCAACCGTTTGGGTACATTTCCATTGCTATGGAGAAGTGTCCGTCCTGATAGCGAAAAGTCCTGCCGGCAACCGGGCGATTGCACTTGACTATCTCGAAATCATCTTCTCCTTCGGTAAATGTCATCATAGGCAAGGATACATCGGCAAAACATTCTTCATCACGGTAACAGAGGTGCTCTTTCCCGTGTGACCGGATTATTGTCAAATGGGTATTCATATTCACAATTGTTTTATAAAGTTATTGCTTTATTTGACTGTCAGGACACTATGCTTACCGCATCACCGAAGAAGGAATCACATACGCCATATACATGCTGGACGGAGTAGTCGTATTTGGAGCGTTCATCATCCAGCCGGAAACGGAAACCGTGGTAGTCTTTCACTTCCAGTTTCAGCCTTACATCCTGTTTCAGCTCCATTTCAAGCAGGCTGCCACCGCCATACATCGAACTGAACAGTCCGCAACAGTTTCCTTTGGGAATGACGATCTCTTTTAGGGAGAAGCCGGCATCATACAGTTCCTTCAGGTTAACCTTTCCGATATAGGTCAGCAGGTTGGCCCCGCAGCAGGAGTTGACAAGTTCCTGGTAGAATTGTTCGTAGGACACCTGCTCCTTGCCGTCACGCGATTTCCTGTTCGGGAAGCGTTCGTGAACCTCGTATCCGTGTTCAAGCAAGAGTTTCTTGACCTTGGCAGGATTGAGGTTCAGGGTATCCACCATGTCCCCGAAATAGGATTCCTCGTAGCGATAGCCGCCTTGCGACTCGAACCAGTTGGAATTTATGCAGTCATAGTTGGAAAGCATTTCCACCCGGATGGGTATGTCGTCCGTGCGTTTTATCAGGTCCTTCAGCACATCCGAGTCGTTACGGTTGTATATCTCATCGCGGATTTCATCCTCGTGCCCGTCGAAGAAGTCATCGACATCTTCCTCGTCAAAGTCACCCGATACGGTGCATCCCTCTTTTAATTTTGCGATAATCTCACGGACCGCTTCCCACTCGGCATCGCTGTACCACTCGTCTGCCTTTTCCCACAGCTCTTCGCAGTTTTTGTTGTCAAGACACTTCTGTATCAAGCCCCGATGGTCGTCAAGATTGTCATTATAATCCGTCCATACCAGCGTGTAGGCCGGTTCCATAAGGGACTTCACGAAATCCAATGTCAATGTTTTCTGTTCATCCATTTGTCTTACCTGTGTACGGCAGGATTCTGTTTCCCGTACATACCGTTATAAATGACGGAAGCGACCTTGCGGCCGCCTCCGTGTAAATCTCCTTATCCATACAGTTCCTTCACGGCCCTGTCGTATTTTTCCTTTTCCATCTCCGTCTTCAGGTTGAAATGGAAACGGGCGGTATATCTGTAACCGGTTCTCGGCTCACCGCCGCATTGCCGTATCGCCATGTCTATCTCCCAGTCGATATCACCGATGCCGAGCGATATGTATGAGTGCTTTAGCATACATCCGGCAAGCCGCAGAGCGGAGTCCTTTTTGTTCTCTCTGCACAGCTTGTCGAAAGCCATTATTGCGATTTCTCTGTTTTCTATCGTTATCGTATTCATATATTCCAATTCAGTTAAGTGTCGGACTATCCCGTTCCCTGTCCCGGCTTGCCAGCATTCCGAAATGGATACTGAATATGCGTTGTCCGAAACAGACCGGGGAATTGTATTCCACACGCTGCCACAGCGTGAAATGGTTGCCTGCATACGACCATCTGAAATATCCCGACAGCGAGCCGTACGCGGGATTGGCATTCCGGTGTATGAGCATTCTGTTCACCTCCATGATGTTGTTTGCCACCAGAAGGGTATTCAGTATCTCCACGAACGCCATCTGCGCGTATGGGTCTGTCGGGAAGACCGGTCCGAGAAAATTGATATTCATAAGCGTATGTTTTTAATCGTAATTGTCATCGAACACCTCGAAACGGGGGGTGACCGTGTCGAAGTAATTGTTTGATATGCCCGGATAATACAGGAAGCCATCATCGTCTCCGTCCGGGCAGGTGTCGTCGCCGGTGGACGTGGCATTGCCGTACAGTTCCAGGTAGTGCGCTACCAGCAGGTGCGGGTCTTCCGAGCTGATGTCGTGATGACATTTGTCGCACCAGTCGAAGAACCACTCCTTGTCGGGTTCATCCAGCTGTTCCATCGCCTCCCTGATTTCAAAGAAGTTGGGGCACAGCCACTGCCTGTTTATCAGCGAGCCGGGAATCTCTTCCCACCGCGTGTACCTGTACTCCGGGTTCTCCTCTTCCGGGAACATGTCGGAGCAGGTGCAAAGGAATTCCCCCATGTCGCCGAAGTCGGACATCTGCAACCAGTTGTCCTTCTCCTGCCTTATGTCTATGAGATGCTGAGTGGTCACTGCCACTTCCGCTTGATTCAAGTCCATAATCGTTTTTTATTGTAGTTAATGACCGGAACCGGGGATTCCATTCCACAGGCCCCAAAAGGTCCGTATCCCGGCTGTGCAGGGTTTTCCGGGGAAATACCGCAGCCTCCGGCGAGGATGATTTCTCCGGAAACCGCTCGCGGCATGACCTTGCACAGCCGATGGGGATACGGGCTACCTTTGCCTGTGGAATGGATTCTGCGGTTCCCTGTGTCTGTACTCATTTTGCTAACTCATTATGCGCTGGCTTCCCCAGCTGATGTGGATTTTTCCCTCGCTGTCACGTTCCCGTACCAGCAGGCTGTCGATGACGGACATCGTGACATCGAACTCCTCGAAGATTTCCGACTGCTCCTTCACCTCGCCGGTCTTGATGAACTCGTTGAGCCTTTCCTTTGTCAGTACCAATGCCATCAGGTTCTGTTCCACGGAATCCTTGTAGGTCACGAAATGGACGTTCTTCAGTTCCTTGGAGTCCAGGCGGATGAAGCGGAAGTAGAACTGCTCCATCTTGGGGATGTTCCATTGCAGGGATTCAAGGATGACATCGTTGCAGGAGGGGATATTTACCGAGTTGCTCAGGCTCTGCTGCGTGCATACCAGTATGCCGTTGATGGTGGAATCGAATTCCGAAACGATGCCCTGCCGCTTCTTGAACGCGACGTCACCCTTGACGGTAAATACCGGTCGGTCCGGGAAACGCTCGCGGATGAGATTTTCGTACAGTTCAAACGCCGCTATGGAGGTGCAGCCGACGGCAACCTTGCCGGGAATCTTCCGTATCAGTTTCTCGATGAAGACTGTCTTGTTCGGGTAGCCGTTCCCGAAATAGCCCTCTATCAGGTGGGGCACGGAGCAGGCCTTGATAAGAAGTTTGATCTGGCGCATGAGACGGAGCCCGGCATCCTTTTTCGTGTCGCCCGTACTGTTGTAGTAAAGCTCGCAGATACGACAGAACTCCTCGATGATAACACGGTACACCTCGTGTTCCCCCTCGGATGGTGCGACCGTGTGCATCCTTACCTCGTATTTTTCTCCGGCAAAGTCCTTGAACTTGCGCGTGATGACGGTCTTGCCGATAAGCTCGGACAGTTCGTCCTTGTTATATACGTCCTGGTTCTGCTTCTCGATGCCGAACACGGTCGCCTTGCCGGGACAGTGGCAGGCCCGGAACAGTACGTGCCCCCTGAAGGCGGGGAACGGTTCTCCGTAGTGCGGGTTTGGATCTTCCTCTATCTCCCTGTCCCTGTTCTCGTGGTATATCCGGCTGCACCAGCAAATCATGTTTATGGAGTTATTGTACAACAGTTCAAACTGGCTGTACAGCTCCGCGATGTTGTTGCGCGTGGTCGTTCCCGTGTCGAGGATCTTGTATTTGAGCCTGCGGAAGATGCCCAGGATATGCCTTGTGCGTTGTGACGAGGGGTTGGTAATCTCGTCGGATTCATCGAATACCAGGCAGAGTTTCCTTGAGGTGCGCCTGATGAACTTTGTCAGCCCTCTTTTCAGCTTGCCGAGCATGGAGGTGGAAAGCACGAGGAATACCCCTTCCGGAACCGTTTCGAGGTCGGCGTTGTTCCTGACCATGCGGAATCGCTCCCTGTTTATCGTCAGGAACGGCACCCATGTCATGTTGGTGGCGATGGCGGGGGCCAGTATGATAACATTGCGCACCTTACGGTATTTGAGCAGGTACTTGGCACGGTGATAGACAGCCGCCGTCTTGCCGGAGCCTTGCTGCCAGTTCAGCAGGGCAAAGCGTTTCTGCAATACGAGGTTCAGGTCGTGTTTCTGAAGCTCCGTGAACTCACATACATCGCCTTCCTTGTTGATGAAGGTCGTGCGGTCAAGATATTCGGCCAGTTGTGTGTCCGGTTTCATGTCTGAGAATGGACGGTTCTGTATTTCATATTGCCTGCGCTTTTTCCGTATCAGTTTCTTCGCTGCACGGACCTGCATCATGTTCTTTTCCGTCAGGATTTCCGGTACGGGAAGCTCCGCCCGTCCCAATACGAGGTCGTTGATGCCCGCTGCCTTGTGCTGTACCTTATCCAGCAGGCGTGGGGCGTACTGTTTCAGCCTGAAGCCGTAGGAGGTCTTCACCAATGCCACTTCCTTGCGCGGGACGATGTTTTGTGAGGTGATGTACCTGCGGATGATACCGAGTACTTTTTTCGTGGTCAGCTTCTTCCTTTCCCATTCCTTCTCCTGCTCTTTGGTGGCGTTCTCCGGTGGTTTCTGGTTGCGGAACTTCGTCACCAACGCTTCCGCCTTGTCGATATGCCTGTTCAGTGCCGCGTGTGCTTTCAGTTCGTACATGTACTTGGCGAGCTTGTACTCGAACAGTTCCAGTTCCTCCCTGTCAATCCGGTTGGTCTCGCGCATAAGGTCGAGGCGCAGTTTGTGCTTCATCGCCCTTGCCTCCATGATACGCCCTTTCAACTCGTCCATGGAGATGAACTCTTCCGCATTGTAGGGCTGCATTTCGATATGGCGGGACTCGCGCAGGAACACCATTACTTTCGTGCGGAAGTTGTGTACCCCTGTGGAGGCAAAGGCGTTCGGGTCTAATTGCACCTGGCCTACAAAGGAAAAGTCGCTGTTGATATTCGCGACACGGCTCTTCTCCCAGAACTCGCTTTGCATGAACGATAAGGGAACGATGACCATCAGGATGCCTGCCGGATTGAGCACATCGTATGCTTTGTTCATGTAATACTCCTGGGAGAGCTTGTAGTCGAACTTCAGATTGAAGGGAGGGTTGCCGATGATGACGTCGAAGCGTTGTTCCGGGTGGTATTGCCGGATGTCGCATTTCTCGATACGGGCTTCCGGGTAGAGGTATCTGGCGACAGTCACTGCTTTGCCGTCAATGTCAAACCCGTAGGCGTTGTGCAGGTTGGGAAGGTGGTTGAAGAAGTTGCCCATGCCGCAGCACATGTCGAGGATCATTTCCGAATAGACGGGAGAAAGCATCTCCACCATATCCCTGCATACTTCATGCGGAGTGAAGAACTGTCCCATCTCGAACTCTTTTTTGGCATTGGCATACTCGTTATAGTTGGCGAAGTCGGACTGCTTTAGGTTGTGCAGCCCTCCGATGCCGGTATAGCAGTTGTAGATGCTCTCTGCCGGAATAAGGTCTTTACCTGAGTCTATGGCGAAAAGTATCTTTTCGTTGACTTCGGCCCGCTTGTCCTGCGGTATCTGTTGGGGGATGATGGCGTACATGTCTTTGGATTGTTTACGTTTGAAAATGAAGACACCCCGCAAGGATGCCTTACGGGGTGTCTGGATTGGTCTCTCATGCCGTTATTGTTCTCTTAGTGTGATTTCATCCAGCCGGAGCCGCTTGAAACAGCTTTCGGCGGCTGCACTGTCCTTGAACCTGACGTCTATGCGCCCGTTCTTGTAGAATCTGATTTGCTCGGCATTGGTCGTGGTAAGGTCGTACCAGTCGTTAATGGATACATTATTATCATCGAAACAGATAATCATCTTTGAGTTGCCGTTCAATATGTCATCCGCACCGAATGCAATTCCAGCACAAAGGGTTTCCAACTCATTGGTATAGCTATATGACACTCGACAACGATTACTGTATTGCATGGAAAAATCATCAAAACGGATGATTTCAGGGAAGATAATCTTGTCCTTCTTTAGTTCAGTCTTTACCTTAGTCCAGTATGCCGGTTTGACGACTTTCTGAACACGGCTGAGTAGTTCCTCTTCCGCCGTTTCGCGGAAGCTCTTGCCTCCCAAGTGTTCTATGACGGCATCCACGTATGTTTCATAGACCGGGCGGAATCCCATGCGGAGCGTTTTCCCGTCTATGTTCGGCACCGGCACTTGAACATTGTAGGTGTTGTTGAAATAGGAGATGATGCGACCCGCGAAGTTGGAGTTGGCATTACGGTTCTTGTCCACCAAGTCATTGATAAGGTCGAACGGATTGAACTCATTGTGCGAATAGTCATCCCTGCCGTTATGGTAGGAATAGAAATCGCGCATGGATACCTTGCCGTTGTCTTCGTAATGGAACTTGCGTTCCGCCTGGTATTGTTCAGCATCTTCCTTGAAGACGGCGTACCAGCGGTCTATCTGGTCGAGCGTCCTGTAGAGCAGGTCCTGCTGTGTCTGGCAATAGAGGCGGTCTTGCTCCGTGATTTTGTCCTCGTTTCTCACTTGTACGCTCAGGATACCGGAAAGCAGGTCGGGAGCGTTGCCGACCTTAGTTGCTGTTGTCGTTTGCATATTTATTGGATTTTAGATGTTAGAAATTCTTGATACGATACAGGTAGGTGATGTGCTGTTCCATGTCCTTGACAATCTTGACTTGTTCGGGATGGAAATTCAGTCTTCGCTCTACGGCAGGGGATTCTATCTTTTCCCACTCGGGAAGCGGCAGGAATATATATTCGCGACGGAAACACCACAATACTATTTGTGTAGGCCAATTTCCCTTGAAGATCGTTCCTTCATAGTCTTCCACGAACTGTTGCAGTTCCGCCTCGTTACGGAAAGCAATGTCAAAACCTTGGTAAAGATTGCCGGCTTCCGATTCCTCCTTTTTATTGAAATAAAATTTTCGGTAGGTTTCGGTCGTGAAATTTCCGTACTTGGGATTGGGTTCTGAATAGAACCACATCGGTACTTTTGCGTAAAATGCCACCGCTCCGTTTGCACAAGCTCTACAATGTCCCCAGTCCTTGAATGAACCATCCGTCCATTTCAGGAATTTCAATTCTTTCGGATTCACGGCATGAAACGCACCTCCACTGACGCTCAACCGGATATTTCCGTTATCATTCCAGACGAAAGGTATGCTTGGCTGTTCGCATATAGAAAGATGCCCTTTATTTGTGTGGTGCAGGTTCTCTATAAGGGCGTTGCCGTAATAGTCCCCGTCTTCGGTCACATAAATCAGTCTGTCTCCGATTTGCGGTGTGATTTCGGAACGTGTCTGTTCGATGAGTTCCACATAACTGTTAGCCATATCGACATCTTTCTGTGTCAGCCCGTGTTCATGGTCGTATGAAACATTCAGTTCTCTGAGTGTTTCCACACTGTACTTGTTTTTAGCCATCTGTAACATAACATTTGATTTTTGTTAGTCCGGCTTTTCGGGGCCGGAGTTCCCGTAACTACAGGCTTAAAAGGTCGTGTTCCGTACATGCAAGGTTTCCGGGAAAAATACCGCAAGCCCTTCAGGGCGCGGAAGATTTTTCCACGGAACCCGAAGGGCTTGACCTTGCTTGTACGAAAAGAACACGAATTACCTTTGCCTGTGAGTTACGGGGACTCGGCTACGGGATGGCAGCTCTTTCCGATAGGACTATTTCATAAGATTTTGACCGGATTATTACCGGCCTTTACAGAAAAAATGCTATCTTTGCATTGATAAAAGAGTTATTTGAAAGCATGAGGAACATGGTGGTTCTGAACAATCCGGCATTTTCTTATCCGTTGCCCGTTCTCATGCGAGTTTACTACAAATCGTTGATAGTCAAATAAAATACTTCACACTATCACAAATATAATAAAAAGTCTAATTTTCAGACTTATATTTTAAAGAATTTAAAGCTAATTACTAATGAGAAAACAATTACATATCATATTCAGGCTTGTTATGTTCAGTTGTATCTTGTTGTTTGTGTCTCAAGAGGCAAGTGCGCAGATCACTTTCTCTGTGAAGAATCAGACGATACGCCAGACGATACGAGTGATTGAAAAGAAGGCTGATTACAGCTTTTTTTATACGGATAAGCTTCCCGGATTAGATCAAAAAATTTCATTGACAGTGAGTAATGAAAGTATTGATGCGGTTTTAGAAAAAGTTTTCAAAGGATCATCTATTAGTTATAAAATAGAATCGGGTAAGCAAGTGGTGCTTACTCTGAAAAGTGAACAGAACGCCCCCCAGAAAGGCGATAAGAAAACAATCACCGGTGTTGTGGCCGACCGGAGGGGAGAACCCTTGATTGGTGTCACAGTGAGAGTGGAGGGAGAGAATATTGGAACCGCTACCGATATAGACGGTCGTTTCTCTTTGGAAGCTCCTGTGGGGGCAAAAATCAGTTTCTCCTATATCGGTTATGTTTCCCAATCTCATACGGTCAATAAGCAGAACATATACAATGTGTCATTGAGCGAAGATTCGCAGGTACTGGAAGAGGTAGTCGTAGTGGGATACGGTTTTATGAAACGGAAAGATATTACGACTGCGGTATCTGTCGTTTCCACGGCAGATATTGAAGAACGTCCGATTATGACAGCTGCACAGGCTATTCAGGGAAAGGCAGCCGGTATTCAGGTTGTGCAGCCGTCGGGTATGCCGGGTTCCGGAGTGACAATCCGGGTGAGAGGAGCCACTTCGGTACAGGCATCCAATGAACCGTTGTATGTGGTGGACGGTTTGCCGTCGGATGACATTTCGAATATCAGTCCGAATGATATTGAAAGCATGCAAATTCTGAAAGATGCCTCATCGGCAGCTATTTACGGAGCACGTGCGGCAAACGGAGTAGTGTTGATTACGACTAAAAGAGGAAAGATCGGTGCACCACAAGTGAAAATGAGTGCTTATGTGGGTTTCTCTAAATTAGGGAAAAAAATAGATGCGTTGAATACAGAACAATATAAAGACTTGATGAAAGACTTGAAAGCAGTTTCGGATGTTGCCCCAAATATCCCCGAAAGTGAAACGCGCTATGTGGACTGGACTGATTTATTCTTCGGTACGGGTGTCAATCAGAACTATCAGTTGTCTGTGGCAAATGGAACCGAGAAACTGCAATATTTTGTTTCCGGAGGTTATTCCGACGAACAGGGTATCGTGGAAAAAGCACATTTCAATCGGTATAATTTCCGTGCAAACCTGGATAGTGAGCAGACCAAATGGCTAAAGATGGCACTCAATTTTGCATATTCGCATACAGGCGGACAATGGGTGAACGAAAGCCGTAGTTCTTTGCGTGCCGGTTCCATCTTATCCGTTGTGAATACTCCTCCGTTTATGCAGAAGCGGAATCCGTATGATCCGAACGAATATGATGAACAGGCTTACGGTGCACGTATTCTGAATCCGCTGGCTGCCAATGCCGCAGACAGTAACACGAATACAGACCATATAAATGGCTCACTCGGCTTCACGGTTGACATACTCAAAGGACTGAAGTTTAAAACCACTTTTGGCATTGAACTGACCAATGAACATTGGGACTACTATCTGGACCCGATTTCAACTTCGGACGGACGGGGTACAAAAGGGCGTGTGGAAGAGAGTTTCTCACGAAACTTCGAATGGCTTTTTGAAAATTTGCTGACCTATGATTGTTCATTCAACAAACATAACCTTTCTATTTTGGGAGGGGCTACCCAGCAGCGTGCACAATATAACGGTTCGTGGATGGCAGGTTTCGACCTGGCAGAGTCTTATCCCGATATTCATTCCATCAGTGCCGCCAATCAACTGGATAAGGACGCTTGCGGTTCTTCTGCTTCCGCATGGACGCTGGCCTCTTTTCTGGGTCGTGTAGCCTACAATTACGACAGCCGTTATTTGCTGACGGTTAACTTCCGTGCAGACGGTTCTTCTCGTTTTGCCCCGGGACATCGTTGGGGTACTTTCCCTTCTGTTTCTGCAGGTTGGAGAATTTCAGGCGAAAAGTTCATGCAACCTTTGCAAGACATTGTTACCGACTTGAAATTACGTGCCGGATGGGGTATGAATGGTAACCAAGGCGGTTTTGGAAACTACGCTTACATGGCTTCCATGAGCGTCAGTAAACTGCCCGTTTCGGAGGGAAACTTATATCCGGGACTTGCCATTAAACCCGGCTCGGCAGCCAATAAAGAACTGACCTGGGAAAAAACAAGCCAATGGAATCTGGGACTCGACCTGACCATGTTTGATTCCCGCTTATCCTTCTCGGTTGATGCTTACTACAAAAAGACCACCGATTTACTATTGACAGTCAGCCTGCCGGAGAATGTGGTGCCGAGCAGTGTGACAAGAAACGACGGTGAGATGGTGAATAAAGGTATGGAGTTCACTCTCTCTTCCCAGAATTTTAAAGGTAACTTTCAGTGGAATACCGATTTCAATATATCTTTCAACCGGAATAAGCTGACGAAGCTCGGTTTGAATAAAGTTTATTATTATGCTGAAATGTACGAATCCAAGGAGAAAGCCGTCATCCTGAAAGAAGGTCTTCCGTTAGGCACATTCTTTGGTTACATATCAGAAGGCGTTGATCCGGAAACCGGAGATATTATCTATCGTGACTTGAATGGTAACGGTTTTATCGATCCGGAAGATCGCACTACTTTGGGAAATGCCCAGCCCAAGTTCATTTACGGTATGACGAATACATTTTCGTATGCCGGTTTCGACCTGTCTGTATTCTTGCAGGGAAGTCAGGGCAATAAGATTTTTAATGCATCGCGTATTGATATGGAAGGCATGACAGACTTTAGAAACCAGTCGGTTCGTGTGTTGGATCGTTGGAAACGACCGGGTATGATTACCAATGTCCCCCGCGTTGGTAATACAGAGAATAATCATAACTCCTCCCGTTTTGTAGAAGATGGATCTTACCTGCGCCTGAAAACAGTCACTTTATCCTATAATTTTCCTAAGAAATGGTTGAATAAGATACATCTGTCCAGATTGCAGGCTTACGTCACCGGACAGAATCTCTTCACACTGACTAAATACAAAGGATACGATCCTGAAGTAAATGCTTTTGGCGGAGACTCCGTTGCTCAAGGGGTGGACTATGGTACTTATCCTCAATCGAGGGCGGTAATTTTTGGTTTGAATATTGAATTTTAATAGCTGCGAAAATGAAAAACATAATAAAGTTAGCGTATGTCGTACTCTGTACATTAGTCGTTTCATGCAGTAGTTTCCTAGATGAGAAACCGCAATCGGATTTTATGCAGGAAGGTACCGGAACGGAAGATCAGGAGTCTAAATATGGAAGTCTGGCAGATGCACAGGCCGAGTTGCAGGGTGCGTATGAGAGTTTTAAAGCAGATATATTCCAGTCGGAAAATTATACTATTGGAGATGTGCAGTCCGATAATTGTTATATCGGCGGAGATGGTGTGGCCGAACAGGAGTTTGATTTGTTGAAACTGACCTCTACCAATTATAAAGTAGAACTGGTCTGGTCACAGTATTATTCGATGGCGGGCACTGCAACCAGTGTGATTGAAAATACGAAGATGATGGATCCTACTTCTACCGTAGCAGAAGAACGTAATCGTGTTATTGCAGAAGCCAAGTTCTTGCGGGCATGGGCGTATTTTGATATTGTCCGTTTATGGGGTGATGCCCCGATGGTGCTGGATTTGATTCCGACCATTACAGCCGAAAACCTCGATAAATGGTATCCGGTGATGTATCCGGAACGTTCTGCCACAGATAAAATATATGACCAGATCCTGGACGACCTGAATGAAGAAAATACCATTCGTTACCTGGTAAGCAAGAATAAAGGAATTTTCCAGGCAACCAAGGGAGCAGCCTATGCTTTACGTGCCAAAGTGTTAGCAACGAGAGGGGAGAAATCAACACGCGACTATACCAAAGTGGTTGAGGCTTGTGACAAAGTAATAGCAGAAGGCTATACGCTGGTCAGCAATTTTGACGAGTTGTGGCAACCCGATAAGAAATTTTCTTCAGAAAGCATCTTTGAAGTCTATTACACCTCCGATGCACCCAACTGGGCTTACTGGGTATTGCTGAAAGAAGATGACGGATCAGTAACCTGGCGACGTTATTGTACACCTACTCATGATCTGGTTGCTAAATTTGACAAAGAGAAAGATACCCGTTATGCATCCAGTATTCTTTGGAAATCAGTGCCTTATGATACCTATTGGCCGGCAGACAGTTACCCGTTGTCTTATAAGATTCGCGAGAAGACTTCCAATATCATTTTGATGCGGTTGGCAGATATACTGCTGTTGAAAGCCGAAGCACTGGTAGAGTTGGACCGCACCCCGGAAGCCATCCGGATTGTAAACAGCATTAGAGAGCGTGCCGGTTTTGCTCCTTCTTCTTTAGATGAAAATATGGGGCAGGCCAGAGGACGCCTGGCGGTAGAGAACGAACGCCAATTAGAGTTGTATATGGAAGGTCAGCGCTGGTTCGACCTGGTACGCAATAATCGTTTGCTGGAAGTGATGCAGAAGCATAAAGACAAAGACGGCAGATTGCTGTTTGCAGGTTTGCAGGCTTTTCGGCAGTTGTGGCCGATTCCTCAAGGAGAGAAAGATAAGAACACCAATCTGACTCAAAATGAAGGCTATTAATGAAAAGAGGAACGTAAAACTTTAAAAGAAAAAATGATGAAACACAATAATCTGTTTTTATGGCTGCTGGGGCTGACTGTTTGTTGGCTGGCTTCATGCAGCGAAGAAGATGGCCGGGTGACGTATCCATATTCGTGTCCCGAAATATCGGAACTGCAATTCTCAACTACCGATCAGACACCTGCTGCCGATTCTCTTTATTTTTCTGTGAAGATTCACGATCCGCAGACTCCTTTGTCTACGCTGGAAGTGAAATTGATGACAGGTGAAACTTTGGTCAGTTCGCAGTCGATCCGTACGAAAGGCACTGATGTCTCGATTGTTGAAAAAGGGATTTATATCCCGTTTGAAGCCGGACTTGAAGAGAATCAGGAAGCGAAGGTGATTCTGACAGCCATTAATGTGGAAGGTAGTGAAGTCACTCAAACATTTGATTTCCATATAACCCGTCCGCAGATTCCCGAAGTGCTTTATCTTCACTATAACGGTGAGGTGGTAGAAATGAACCGGAGTGAGGACAATCCTTACCTGTACCTTACGGAAGTTTCCGATTCGGAAGAGGGTTATCCGATGGAGCTATCCGGAAAGATCTCAACCACAGTATCATTGGATGATGCAAAACTGATTTGGGGAGCTGCCGAAGCAAGCAATACGGCAGTCCTTATTGAAGCGTCGGGCCCTAGCTTTGCTTTTGATTACCGGGATTGGTTTGTCGAACAAATCACTTTCAATGTGATGACTTTTGAACTGGGAGTAGTCGGCTACCAAAAGAACCTGAAAATTAAAGAAACCGAGTTGATAGCCAGTGAGGGATTTTTCCGTGCACAGATTAGCTTTACGCAGGGGGAAGAGTTCGAAATGAGTGGATTTGAAGATGTGGAACACGCTTACAATCGCGACTTCTTTAGCTATAATCCGAATAATGGCAAGTTTACCTTCTTGCGCAAATCAGGAACCTGGGAGATCTATTATTCTTCTAAGTATAATTATATCTGGGTGGCACGGATGGGTGATACGGCTCCCACTTGCTTCTGGCTGGTAGGACACGGATTTACATGCGCACCCGTCTGGAATGAAGCATATAATAGTGGAGGCTGGAATTTGGAAGACATATCACAGTTAGGATATATTGTGCCAATCGGTGAACAGAAATACCAGACCACCGTGTATTTGAGTAACACTCATGAATGGGAATCCTTCGAAATTGAAATTTACAGCGATTTGCAATGGAATAAAGATAAAGGCATGCTACTGCAAGAGGGTTCATTGTCCGGCGATACGGATGGAATTGAACTATCTGGTTCCAATGGAATAACGAGTGGCGACGGTTTCGTTCCCGGCTATTATCGTCTGACTTTCGACGCCTCGCAGGGAGTAGGCAAAGAAACTTTGCACATCGAACGATTGAGTGATTAATACCTAAAAGAATGATATATAGAAAAACAGGAAAGCCTATGAGAAATATGCTATATATAATATGGGGAAGTCTGTGCCTCCTGCTGGTCATTTCCGGTTGTAAATCGACTGACGGGGCGAAAGCCCCCGTGTCATTGACTTGGAAGATGGGAGCTGTGGAAGTACAGCCCGGTTACTATGAGAATTCATTTGTCCTGAAGAACATCTCAGATGTTCCTTTAGAAAAGGATTGGATCATCTATTATTCGCAGCTGCCTCGTGAGATTCTGCAGGAAGAGTCTGCTCCGGTCAAAGTGGAAGTGGTGAATGCGAACTTCTTCCGGATGTATCCGGCAGAAAATTTTCAACCACTGGCTCCGGGAGATTCGTTGACCGTCAAATTCTGTTGTACCAACGGATTGAAAAAAATGTCACATGCTCCCGAAGGCACTTACTGGGTGAGTCAGTCAGGCAGTAAGCAAGGTATTCCCTTGCCTGTCGGACTGACCATACAGCCGCTGAAAGGAATGGAGACAGAAGACTGGTATCCCGCACCTGATAAGATATATGCTTCGAATTTGGCGTTGGAGACTACAGCCCAGTTGCAGCAAACTGATATTTTTCCGTCAGTGAAAGAAGCGGTGCCGGCTACCGGCAAAGAGGGTTTTGCTATAGAAAATAAAGTAAAACTGACTTTCCATCCCGATTTTGCCAACGAAGCTGAATTACTGAAAGAAAAGCTGGCAACCATCCATGGCCTGGAAGTTGTATCCGAAGCACCGGTAACAGTTCATCTGGATTATTTGCCGGAACGGGAAACAGCAGTGAACGGCGAATATTATCGGATTGATACGGGAAACGGGCTGATAAATATTTCAGCTTCCACTTCACATGGCATTTTCAATGGGACGCAAACCTTGCTCTCCCTGTTGAAAGGTCAGGAAAAGCCGTTTCGTTTGGAAGCTCTCTCCATCCGCGATTATCCCGACTTGCCGTATCGCGGGCAAATGCTCGATATTGCCAGGAACTTTACGACTGTTGAACATCTGAAAAAGCTGGTAGATGTAATATCTTCTTATAAACTGAACGTACTGCATTTCCATTTTTCGGATGATGAAGGCTGGCGTCTGGAGATTCCCGGCTTGGAAGAATTGACCTCGGTTGGCGCACGCCGGGGACATACCACGGATGAACTGGAATGTTTATATCCGGGCTACGATGGCAACTATGATCCGTCTGCAGCTACCTCCGGCAACGGATATTACACCCGTGAAGAATTTATCGATTTATTGCGTTATGCAGCTCAAAGACATGTGCGTGTGATTCCGGAGATTGAGTCTCCGGGACATGCCCGTGCGGCAATCGTGTCCATGAAAGCGCGCTATCATAAGTATGTGAATACTGCCCCTGAAAAGGCCAACGAATATTTATTAAGTGACGCACAGGACACTTCCCGTTATGTTTCCGCGCAGTCTTATACGGATAATGTCATGAATGTAGCATTGCCTTCTACATACCGGTTTATGGAAAAAGTGATTCGTGAGTTGATAGCCATGTATGAGGAAGCGGAGGTACCTTTGACTACGATTCATTTAGGTGGCGATGAAGTACCCGAAGGAGCCTGGATGGGTTCTCCTGTCTGCCGGACGTTTATGGATGAAAACGGGATGACAAGTGCCCACGAACTGTCTGAATACTATATTACGAAGATGGCAGACTATCTGCAACAACATCATTTGCAATTCAGCGGCTGGCAGGAAGTAGCGTTGGGACATCCGGAAGCAACCGATCGGCATTTGAACCAACTTGCAGCAGGAGTGTATTGCTGGAATACGGTTCCTGAATGGGAAGCGGATGAAATACCTTACCAGATAGCCAACAAAGGATATCCGGTGATTCTCTGCAACGTGAACAATTTTTATCTGGATTTGGCCTATGACGCTCATCCCGACGAAAGAGGTCTCTCGTGGGCGGGATATGTTGACGAGTCCAAAGGTTTCTCCATGCTTCCATATAGCATTTATCGTTCTTCGCGTACCGATATGGCAGGCAATCCGGTCGATCCGGACATCGCAGGAAAGGGAAAAACGACTTTGACCGCTTCCGGAAAGGAACATATCCAGGGAGTGCAGGCACAATTATTTGCTGAAACCATCCGTGATTTTGAATGGGTGGAATATTACACCTTCCCCAAAATCCTCGGATTGGTGGAACGCGGTTGGAACGCTTTTCCCGCCTGGAGCACTTTAACAGGAGAGAAAGAACGTCAGGCTTTCAATAAAGAACTGGGCCTGTTCTACTCCAAAGTGAGTGAGAAAGAAATGCCTCACTGGGCGTCCCGAAGTATCAATTTCCGTTTACCTCATCCCGGACTTTGCATCAAAGAAGGGCAACTCCATGCCAGTACCCCTATCCGGGGAGGTGAAATACGCTATACGACCGATGGCACGGAACCGACCCTTCGTTCGGAACTTTGGAAAGCTCCCGTAGCCTGTGATGCTTCCGTTGTGAAAGCGAAACTGTTTTATTTAAATAAAGAGAGTGTAACAAGCACTCTCAAAGTAGATTAATCCACAAAAGTAGATAAGTTATGAACTATGATAAGATAAAAAGAACCGGAATATTATTCTTGTTGGGAATAGGTGCGATCACATCGTTGTCGTGCAATGATAATGATAACGCGAACTACCCGGAGCGAGTGCCCACCCGCCTGTCGGTGATGCCTTTGCCGGAAAGAGTCGATTATAAAGAATCGGTTGTCTCTCTCCCGCAGAATGTAACAGTCAGCCAGAACATTCCGGCTTCCACGTCGCAACTGTTGAAATCCACCCTGGAAGAGAAACTTTCTCTTTCCGTCAGTGATGCCTCCAACGATCGTGCCTTTATCCGTGTGAAACAGGAATCGGATTTGGCAAAAGAGGCTTACCGGCTCACCGTTACCAAAGAGGGAGCCTGCGTTTATTATTCAACGGAAACCGGACTTCTCTGGGGAATCCAGACATTGAGACAAGCGCTCGAACAAGCAAATTTCTTCACTTCCGGAAGTGCTAAATATCTTCCGATGGTCGATATAAAAGATGCTCCCAAATATGATTGGCGCGGATTTCATATCGATGTAGTCCGCCACATGTTTACGGTTGATTATCTGAAAAAGGTGATAGACTGTTTGTCTTTCTACAAGATAAACAAGCTTCACTTGCATCTGACGGACGATCAGGGTTGGCGCATTGAAGTGAAAAAATATCCGTTGCTGACGCAGGAAGGCAGCTGGCGCGACTTTGACGAATATGACAAGAGATGCGTAGAACTTTCCCAACAGGATTATAACTATGAGATAGATCCCCGTTTCGTGAGAAACGGTTCTCAATATGGTGGTCATTATACGCAGGAAGAGATGAAAGGTTTGGTAAGTTATGCGTTGGAAAGAGGGATCGATATTGTACCCGAAATTGACATGCCAGGTCATTTCTCGGCGGCTATCAAAGTCTATCCCGAGTTGTCGTGCACGGGAGAAGCCGGATGGGGAGAAGAATTCTCTTATCCTATCTGTCCCTCGCGTCCGGAGAACTATCAGTTCGTGCAGTCCATCATTGATGAGATGGTCGAGATTTTCCCTTCGGAATATTTCCATATCGGAGCAGATGAAGTGGAGAAAGATAACTGGGAACAGTGTGAAGTTTGTCAGCGATTGATGCAGCAGGAAGGTTATCAGAAAGTGGATGAACTGCAAAACCGTTTTGTGAAGATTATGACGAACTATGTGAAGGGTAAAGGCAAGAAAGTGATGGGATGGGACGATGCTTTTCTTGAAAAAGAGCCACAGGATTTGATTTATACTTATTGGCGAGACTGGCTGCCCGATCAGCCGGGAAAGATTACCCAGAAAGGTTATCCGATTATATTCATGGAATGGTCCCGTTTCTATTTGAGTGCAACGCCTTCAGACGAAGGATTAAGCTCTTTGTATAACTTCGAGTTCGAACCCCAGTTTCCCGGCATCGTGAAGCAAAATGTATTAGGCTTCCAGGCTTGTGTATGGACGGAGATGATTCCTAATGAACGGAAGTTTGGCCAGCACGTGTTTCCCTCTCTTCAAGCATTTTCGGAGTTGGCGTGGGGAAGTAGCCGTAACTGGATTGATTTTACCAATCGCCTGAAATGGCATGTTAAATGGTTGAATGCGAATGGATTCTATTTCACCAAACCGGGATTTCTTTAATCCCGGTACACTAAGAACAATATGAAATCAGAACGTTTACTTTCATTAGATATACTCCGGGGAATCACCATTGTCGGAATGATTTTGGTGAACAACCCCGGAACATGGGAATCCATTTACGCACCCTTGCGACATGCCGAATGGAACGGACTGACTCCGACTGATTTGGTCTTCCCGTTCTTCATGTTTATAATGGGCGTTTCCATGAGTTTTGCCTTATCCCGGTTCGATCATCATTTCAGTCGCGGTTTTATCATCAAACTGGTACGGCGCACGGTGATCTTGTTTTTGTTGGGACTTTTTCTTTCCTGGTTCTCGTTGGTGTGCACAGGAGTAGAACAACCTTTCTCGCACATACGTATTCTGGGAGTGTTGCAGCGGTTGGCATTGGCTTATTTCTTTGGTTCCTTGCTGATTGTGGGTGTCCGGCGTCCGGCAAATCTGGCATGGATCTCCGGGATCATTCTGGCAGGTTATTCCATCTTGCTGGCTTTGGGACACGGATTTGAACTTTCCGAACAGAATATTATTGCCGTTACAGATCGCACACTATTCGGAGAAGCCCATTTGTATCGGGAGTGGTTGCCGGATGGCGGGCGTATCTTTTTCGACCCGGAAGGCCTGTTGAGTACCTTGCCGTGCATTGCGCAAGTGATTATCGGTTATTTCTGCGGAAATATTTTGCGGGAGAAGACTGAAATCCATCACCGGCTGTTGCAGATCTCCATACTGGGTATTGCTCTTTTGTTTGCAGGATGGTTGTTGAGTTACGGCTGCCCGTTGAATAAGAAAGTATGGAGTCCGACTTTTGTGCTGGTGACTTGTGGTTTTGCTTCCTTGTTGCTTGTGTTTCTCATCTGGCTGATTGATATTCGTAAAAAGCAGAAATGGGGATATCCTTTCCATGTTTTTGGTACGAATCCATTGTTTATTTATATAGTGGCCGGTGTGTTAGCTACTTTGCTGGAGGTAATTACAGTTGGGGAGAGTAGCTTGCAGGAGAAGATTTACACTTCCATTTGGAGCGTTCTTCCCGATGCTCATCTGGCCTCTCTGATTTACGGCCTTCTGTTTATCGGATTCAATTATCTGATTGTATGGGGGCTGTACAAAAAGCAACTATTTATAAAGATATAGAAGGTAAGTGACTAGTTAGAAAAAGGTAGAGTTTATGCCGGATAGCTACGGCAGTTTGTTTTCGTAGCCGGATGGCATAAACTCTATTGATTATCAGTTCAATAAATATACAGGTAAACAGTCTTCCTATTTTTCTTTCTCCGACGGCGTGTGTGTTGTCCGCCAGAACGTATTTTTCACCTCCCTTGCCACCTCTTTCCAGCTTGGTATATTTTTTAGTGAGCGTCGAGCCGGGAAATCGTAAAGCAATAACAATAGGAAGAGGAAAATGCAGGCATAAGCCACCCAGCCGTAAATCTGCTTGATGCTTATCTCCATCATCTGACTGATAAACTCTTCCATATAGTGACCCAGATTGAACGGACTACTGCTGAAAGCTACATGATCGATGGCTGAACCGTAACGGGCCAGATTGTCGGGAACATAATACGCCAATCCCTGTGCATAGACTGCGGCTCCCACTACGCCGCCTACTACCATGTGCAGCATATTGAACACACTTAATCCCTGGAAGAAATGCTGGAAAGTCATGATTTCCTCCAGACACACCATAAAAGTAGCACTCAATATGGCATAAGCGAAGCCCCGACATACGGTCGGCAGGTAAAGCTGTGAAATATGGATGTCGGTGGATAAAGTTAGGTAGAAACCGATCAGGTAACCGATCAACCCGATAAAGCCGACAATGACCAGGCGTACATAATTATACTGCTTGACGTGCATCCACCAATACGAAAACACACAACCGCATACGATACCGACAATGGCAAGCCAATCGAGTTGGGAACTGACCAGTTCTTCATATTTCATTACTTCCTCGTAAAAGACTTCCTCCAGCACGTGCTCCGTGGCGAGGAACGCTTCCACTAAAGTGACTAATCCCAATAAAGGCAAAAAATGGCGGTACGTCCACATCTTTGGTTCGAGAAATGGGTGTCGAATGGTCATCATGCGCCAAATACAAATTCCTAAAGTGATGAAAATCACGATGGTCAGTTGGCGGATGACCGGGCTGTTCCACCAGTCGTACCAGTCTCCGTAGTTGAAGAGGAAGGCGATTTCCGCTAATAAGGCAGCCCATAGTATCCCGCCCAGCCAGTCGATACCAAACAGAGGAAATTTGCGCATGAACCGGAAATGCTTCACACAAGTGAACTGTATCAATAAGACAATCAGCATCAGACCGGCAACGAACAGGTTCATGTATGTCCAGTGATAATGATACATCAAACGGGTCGTAATCAGGTCGGATAGCTGGATGCTTCCCAAAATAACAATATGAAGCCAGGGAAAGAAAACGGTGAAATCCCGTTTAGGAGTCATCCACAGCTGAATGTTTGACATACACTCGAAAGTTCCCTGTATTTTGCACATACCTTCGATGAAGCAGACCAACCACAATAGAGGGAGAAAGGTGATATGCGGTGCTATCAGGTTGCAGAGTAATACTCCCAGTGCGGCCGATGTAAGCAGGGTTTTATTGGTAAAACGAAACTTCATGCGGAACAGTAACGGAAAGTAGATCGCCATACCGGCCAGGTTGGCATACATGCACATTAAAATATCCTCCCGCATCAGTGACATGCTGCCGATCATCTGATTCAATGCACCCAAATAGACACCTCCCGAAAGTTGGAAGGTGACGGCTATGAAAAGATAAATCCACGGTTGCATTTTCCGCGGCACGAAGCTGCGGAACATCGGCAAAACAAAAGGACCGTTCAGAACAGGAGCACTCATAAGAATTAAAGATTAGAAATTAAAAATTAAAGCAATTGATAATTAAAACAATGATTAAAACGATAAAGGGTTAAAGCGGTTAATATTTCACTTCACATTCCACGTTAAAACCGGCACGCATGCGTTTCAAATCTTCTGGTTTGTTTCCTTTCAGACTGATACGTACGGGAATACGTTGCTCCACTTTCACGAAGTTTCCGGTGGCGTTGTCTTGCGGAATCATTGAGAAGGCGGCTCCTGTTGCATCGGAGATGGATTCTACTACTCCTTTGAATGTGACGTTCGGCACGGCGTCTGCGGTTATTTCCACTTCTGCACCTTCTTTGATATTCGGAAGCTGGGTTTCGCGGTAATTGGCGATTACCCACAAATCACTGCTGTCTACGATATCAACCATAGTCTGTCCCGGTTGCACCAGTTGCCCTTCCAGGATTTCTTTCTTTCCTGTCGTGCCGTCACACGGAGCAATGATGACTGTATAAGAGAGATTCAGACGGGCAAGTTCCAACGCAGCTTCTGCCAGGCGGACACCTGCTTCATTCTGTCCCAGGCGATGAGTCTGCTCACTTTTCACTAAAGAAGTAGACATTTTAGCCCGTGACACCTGTTCATAACGGGCTTTGGCAGCTTCGTATGCTGTATGTACGTTGTCATATTGCTGTTTCGTCACTGCGTCTTCCTGCAACAGTTTCTCAAAACGGTTCAGTTCACGTTTGGCATTTTCCATCTGTACACGTACTTCTTCAATACTTGCGTCGCTCACACTTAAATTGTTTTGCGTAGTGGCGATACCGATGGTAGTGGCCTGGCGTCCTGCGGTGGCATTCGCCAAATCTGCTTCTGCCTGTGCCACACGGAGACGGAATTCCGCATCTTCGATGATAAGAAGCGTGTCGCCTTTGCGCACTTGCTGATACTCGTCAAAGTAGATTTTCTTGATGAATCCCGGTACACGGGTATTGATCGGCGTGATATGTTGTTTCACCTGTGCATTATCCGTATATTCGATATTTCCCAAGTGGATAAACCGGGAACAAACATAAGTGACACCACCGATAAGTAAACAGATAATTACAATGTTGTATATTATCTTCTGGGTTTTTCTAGCTATCATAATCTGTTCTATTTTAAGAGAGATGAGAATTTGATTCTGTTATAAGTTGGATTCTTTTTGATAAGTCATTACTTCTCTGTCAGAGAGTGTGTGTGATATATTTCATTTTATAATAACTGTATATCAAGTTAATACGTGCATTGACCAGACCGAGGTCGGCACTTAGTTTCATATTGCTGGCATCGAGCATATCGGTGAGCAGGGCAAGGTCGTTTTTATAACGGTTGCTGGTTACGTTATAGTTCTGGTCGGCAAGTTCCACGCTTTTCTCCTGTGTACGCAGGTCTGTGAAAGAGGTGAGAAAGTTGACGTAGTTCGCCTGTACACCGTTTTCTATTTGTTCCTGTGCCAGTGAATATTCCTCCTGTGCTCTGCGGACGTTCAGTTTTGCCTGGCGCACTTTCTTGTTGTTTTTAAATAAAGAAGAAAGATTGTATTTGATACCGACCCCCACATACCAGTAATTGAAGTTATTGTCGAGCACCGGGACTTCGATGGTGATAGGACCATCTAAATGTTCACCGGCCACAAGTGCAATTTTCGGAAGCAGTTCCGAGCGTTCCAATTTCACTTTCTGCTCGTTCATTTTCATAGCCAGCTGGGCTTGTTGCAGTCCTACATTGCTTTGACTGGCCATCATTTGCCAGTCGTTTTCGGCTAATGCTGTCACTTCCTCGTTCAGCAAGGTAGAATCGGGAACGATTTCTGTTCCGGCAGGCAGATGTAAGGTAGTTACCAGTTGATGATTCATTATTTTGCGGGTATCCTGCACCTTTGCCAGTTGCAGTTTCAGCGTCTCTTTCTGTAGCTCATAGCGGGTGATGTCATTTTTTAAGGCCGTTCCCTGTGTGCGGCGTGATTCCATGTTGCGGATCACCTGTTCCGTCAAATCCAGATTCTTCTGTAACACTTGCAGCTGGTTATTCAACTTGTATAAATCCAGGTAATAGCCGGTCAGGAGAAAGCGGATTTCCTGACGGTTCTTCTGCCAGTCCAATGCAGCCATTTGCTGACCGAGTTCAGCCAGAGTAATACTGCTGTTGATGGCTCCTCCGGCGTAAATCACTTGTTGCGCTTCCAACGCAAAGTTATTGCCGAAGTGTGGCATAGGGATATTCTGCCCGTTTTTGAAGTCACGGTCCCATATATATCCGTCGCCCAGGTAACTAAATGAGAGTGAGGCACCTATGTCCGGCAAACGTTGTGACTTGGCAGCCTTCAAAGCTTCATCGGCTGCTTCCTTTCCGGTTTTATACGTTTGAATACTCTGACTGTTCTCGTCTGCCAGACGGAACATTTCGTCAATGCCCAACACTCTCCTGTCAAGCGTCTGGGCAAACAGTCCCTGACTGCATAGCACGGCACATAGCGGCACTATGAGCCATCTTTTTTTGCTCATAAAGTGAAAAGAAATTTAATTAATAGTAGAATTTTGAATTTTCTTCACCACGGAATAATACAGAGTAACACAGAGTTTTTTCTTTTGAAATATGTCAGTTGACACAAGTTAATGAAGATTATTTGAACGCTGTGTCCTCTGGTGTTCTCTGTAGTGAAAATAGGAGGGTTATCAAATCTGCGCTGCTACACCCCAACCGTGAAAGTCATGCATTTTGTTCTTGTAACGAATGGCGATTTGATAATATCTTAGTTTCATCTTGATACCTATTTTTCTATTTTTGGTTTGCAAAATTATGAAAAAAAACAAGTAAGTTGTAACCCTATATAGGCTCAAATATAATGTTTTTTAACGAATGGCAGCTAGCATATCAAATAGGAGAAAGAATAGAAAGAAGTACAACCACTCCTGAAGTAAAGATGCGATATAATATGTACCGTAAGGTGAAGCTATACGACTAAATAAGAAAAATTGTTCTGAAAAGCTCCTTTTTTGTTCTGATTAAGCCTATAAGTAAATAAAAGAAAACCTATACCTTTGCAGTCGAATTTTAATCAATAGTTTATGACTGCAATAATAAATAAGGAGAACTCAAAGGTATTTTTGCTGATTTTGCTCGGTATGTTGTCAGCGTTCGGACCTTTTGTGACGGATATGTATTTGCCTAGTCTGCCAGCCATGGCAGACTATTTTTCTACCCACTCGTCGATGGTGCAATTGGGACTTACCACCAGTATGATAGGTCTGGCATTGGGACAAATTTTTTTCGGACCATTGAGTGATAAATACGGCAGGCGTCCGTTGTTGCTCGTCTCGATGATACTGTTCATCGTGTCTACCGTATTCTGTCTTTTTGCACCGGACATTTATTCGTTTATCACCTTGAGGTTGATACAGGGAATCGGAGGGGCAGGCGGTATTGTCATATCCCGTTCAGTGGCTACGGATAAGTTTTCGGGGAAGGAACTGGCCAAGATGCTGGCCGTGATCGGCGCGATTAATGGAGTGGCTCCCGTGGCAGCTCCGGTAGTCGGAGGGTTGGTGACCGGGACGATCGGATGGAAAGGGATTTTTGTGATATTGCTGTTTATTGGCGTACTGCTGTGGATAGGCTGCATCCGTTTTAAAGAATCACTTCCCGTAGAGAAACGCTCGAAGACGGGAATCGTTTCTACTTTCCGTAACTTCGGTGCAATCGTTCATAACCCCCGTTACATGCTCTATGTTCTGCAACTGGCGTTTGCACAAGGCATCCTCTTTGCTTACATAGCTTCCTCACCTTTTATTGTGCAACAACATTACGGATTTTCCCCCTTTGCATTTAGTATCTGCTTCGCGGTGAATGCGGTAGCTATCGGGGTGGCAGCAGCTATCTCCGTGAAATTCCGCCAACCTGAAACTGGGACGCTGACCGGATGCATCGGTATGTTGTGCCTGTCCGTCTGTGTGATGATTGCCTTGTATAACGGATGCGGCTTCTGGACCTATGAACTGCTGATGTTTGCATTACTTTTCACAATGGGACTGACCTTTACTTCCTCCACTACCTTGGCGATGGATAGCGAACGCCGTTACGCCGGAGCAGCTTCCGCCCTGTTGGGAGCACTCTGTTTTGCTTCCGGAGGTATTGTTTCTCCGTTGGTCGGCTTGGGAAATATCCTTGTATCTACCGGAGTTACATTTGTGGTCTGCGCCATCTGTTCCCTGCTTTGTGCACTATGGGCGATGAGGAAAGTACCGATGAAAGTAGCAATGTGCCGGATTTTCCGTTAAAGTGAGATTGTTTCAAAAATAAAAGTCATGAGGAAGTTAAAGCTTAAACTCCCTCATGACTTTTATAATTTACTACCAGCATAATTATAATTACTACCAGTATAAACAGACTGAAATAAAACTACAGTTTTATCTCTTCCGTGAATATCTCCCCGAAACGATTCTTAACCACCACCTTGACAGATTTTGCATCTTTGGAAGGCTGTGCACGGAAAAGATGACGTGTGCGATAACCCGTTTTCTTTCCCTTTACCATATTGATATAATCCTGATCCTCATCGTCAAAAGCCTGCATAGCACCTTTCAACACTCCATCCTCGTACCAGTTTACCGTATACGTCCAGTCCCAATCCCAGATATTGGCTACCACATAGTCTTTCTGGCTTTCAAACTCTCCCGGTTGGTAAAGCCGGAACTGATAGTCCGGCGAACACCCTGTTGCCTTGTAACGCCATTTCACATCATCACCTTTCACTTGTACCACCAGATAACCGTTTGGTGCTCCGCAACGATTCACGTGTCCTGCCCACCATGCGCCGCAGGCCGCTCCGATATTATGTTCGTAAATGGTAGGGGCGGGCAACTGATTTTCATAAAAGTGCGTGTGTCCGGAGAAAATATGTACTTGGTAAGGCCTCAACAGTTGGAAAAGCGCATTGGCGTTGCGCGCATTTCCCCCCGCAGCTACCGTGTTATTAGCTACTGGAGCGTGAACGTTCAGGAACACGATATTTCCTTTAGGCACATAACTTAAATCCTTTCTCAACCAGTCCAAATCTTCCGGCGTGAAGCGTTCCGTGTATTTCTTGTTGCCGTCGTAATCAATATCCTTCATTGCTATCACATGAACTTTACCGATATTGAATGAATAGTTGGCCGGGCCGAATGACTGATAATAATTCTGTTCCCCATAACCATCCGCCGGATGATCCGTCTGCGTTATAGATTTGTAGAGCAGGTTGAAGTCGTGGTTTCCCATCAGTTGGAACATCGTCATTCCTAAGTTGGACACCGCTTGACGGTAAGGAGCGTACAGGTTCATGGCATCCCACACCAGATCCCCCAGTCCCATGCCGACGATTTCGAAGTTCTTTAGTGAGTCGGCAGTCTGTTTCAGGTCGGGCACTGTTTCCGTGCGGAAGCGGTCCAGTTGCTTTTCGTTTCTCACTTGCGGGTCGGAAAGGACGATGTAGACAAATTCATCCACCGGTTTCTGCCGTTTAGTCAATACGAAGTCACATTGGTTCTCGCTTTTCCCGGCATCCAGATATTGATAGAAACCATCGGCTACCCCCTCTTTGGAAGGAAGCTCATACGCTGCCGGAGTAGAGATGTAAACCATTGGATAACGTGTCGGATCAGTGTTCAGAACATAATTTCCTTCTGCATCAGTCGTATTGAAATGTGCCCCGTCTGTCACCACTACACCGCTGATGGGTTTACCTGTATTATCTTTCACACTACCTTTCACCACCGTCTGACCAAAGGCGGCAATAGCGTTCAGCTGGAAAAGCAAAACCGCTGCAAACAGCGTTTTTCTAAAATTGATCTTTTTCATTGCTTATAACTTTCTTAAAGTAACCTGATTGAATAATGCGATAATTTCTTCCGGTTCATCTGCCGACTTGAGAGCCTCCTCAAAAGACTTGCTGTTATCATCGAAACACATCACATTGGCGCAATCCAGAATATGACCCATGTTGAATGTAGCAACTTCCCGGCTCACCTCTTCTTTCTTCAATGCCTTCTTATAATATTTATTCACCTTATTGACCGCCTTGTAAATAGAAGGCTTCAAAATTTCGACCGAAGAATCCGTAAATCCGATTGTTACATCATACTCATGCGTATAATTCTGGATGAAAGTATTCCATTTTCCGGTAATGTCACTCCCCAGATAATGTTCCGCTTCAAACACTGGTTTGGTAGTCGGGATTTCTCCATACACGTCGAATATAAACGCCGCTTTCGGCTTTTTGCCTACGGGAGTAGCTTCTTTTTCATTGCTTGAAACATTGTCTTTTCCGGAGATATTCTCGTTCATGGCGAGCTCTCCTTTCTGCGCCATTGCTGCCATCGTTATAACTAACACAACAGCCATACTGATTATTCTTTTCATATTCATTGAATTTTAAAGATTGATTGAAATGATGATTATTGCCGCAATCTTGGTGACCGACACATTCATTTATTGCTGCCACATCAGCCGAATATGGAAGTCATCGCCTCCCATGTTCGCTTTAGCCGCCTGATAATTCTTCAGGTTAGTACGCTGCAGAGCAGACGGATATTTAAAGCGTTTCGGCATTTTGTTATTAGCATTTGCGATGCCGGGTCCCACAGGTAACACAGGAAAACCGGTACGGTTATATTCAAACCACTGCTGATAATCGCAAAAGAACAGTGCGACAAACTTCTGGTTCATGATTCGTTCCAGCGTATCATCATAAGCAGCTTCCGGATTTTCAAAATAATGGTCAGGCATTTTCTGTCCCCACTGTTCGATAGCCGCCTGCACTCCCTTCTGATAAGCCTCTTTGGCAGCGTTGCTTCCTCCATCGATCACTCCTTTTTTCAGTAATTCCGCTTTGATGAATTCCACTTCGGCATAAGGCATCATGGCAAGTTTCATAGGCGCCTTCGCCATTTCCTGATTCAGCCCCGAAGCTGTGGTTGAAGGCAACGTCTGATAACCGCTGGGCAAACCCACATAATCTTTAGTCTGGTCGGGGAGAGTGACCTGTGTTGCATACACCTGCAGACGAGGATCGTTCCAACCTTTCAGCAGATTGACAAAGAACTCGGAAATCTGAACATAAGAAGTGAAATCCTGCGGACGGGTGAGCGGAGCTTCCTCCGGATAAGTTCCGCTGATGGCAAGCAGGGCGGCATCATCGTTCGATTCGAATACCGGATAAGTGGCGGGATCGGTCAGCATGGTACGCAGTTCCTGTTTCGCGTTGAATTCCGGCACGTCGATCACCCGCAGCAGTGCACGCAGACGGAGTGAGTTGCAGAACTTCTTCCATTTCAGAATACCGGTTGCATCTCCTTTGGACGTCTTGTACAACATTTCGCCCGATTGGTTGTAGATCAACCCGTTAGCTTTGTCGAATAATTCGTTGGCAGTCTTCAGATTATCGATAATCTGTTGGTACACCTGCTGCTGGGTGTCGAACTTCGGTGCGAGTATTCCCTTGTCGGCGGAGCAGGCTTCGCTCATCGGAATATCACCGAAGGCATCCGTTAGAATCTGGTATAGCCAACATTGTAAAGTCAGCGATATAGCATCGTAGTTGGGTTGTTTGGAGGCTTCCGGCAATTTTCCGGTGAGGCGCATCATCTCTTTGGCGTTGTTGATCCATTTATAATAAGTAGTCCATGTGCCGTCTCCTTCGCTGTCCGTCATATACCACCATCCCACACCGTTGGTGCTGCTGGTAGATACGGCACATTGCATCAGGTCGTAGGTATAGCTGTTGTAGCGTTTCCAGTTGTAGACCGATGTTTCGTATAAAATCGGGTTGAGCAGAGTGCCGGGATTCACCTCATCCATGCGGGTGGGGTCTGTATTGAGTTCGTCGAAGCTGGTGCAGGAAGTCGTGCAGAGAGCTCCGCACAAAGTCATTCCCCATACTATATTTTTGAAAAGTTTACAGGTTTTCATAAGTCAGTGTTTAAAAAGATACGTTAATATTCAGTCCGAAAGTGCGTGCCGTAGGCAGTGAGCCCGTCTCCACACCGGTCACCATCGAACTTCCGTTGAGGGCGGCAGATTCGGGGTCGAACAGAGGATAGTCGGTGATACAGAATAGGTTGCGTGCGTAGAGTGCCACCGATGCTTTGCTGAACGGTGTTTTCTTCAGTGTACTGTTCGGCAACTTGTACTCCAGTCTCATTTCGCGCAGCTTGAGGAATGAAGTGTCGAACGTGTTAGTTTCCACATTTGCCATCCGGTAGTATTCCTTATAATAACTTTCCACGGTCACCACTTTGGTGTTTGGCGAGTAAGTTCCGTCATCGTTCTTCACCGTTCCCGGGGCAATCATGTACATCCCGTCTTGTGGTGAAAGTCCGGCGGCAGCGATGCGCGGGTCGTCTTTCGACATATAAAATTCCGTTCCCGGCAGACGTCCGTTCAGGGTATGTTGCAGTTTTCCCTGTTCCGTCATTTTGTGGTGCGAGTGCGAGTACATTTTACCTCCCACCTGTCCGTCGAGCAGGACGCTAAGCGTGAAGTTCTTGTAAGAAAATTCGTTGTACAGTCCGGCTTTCCATTTCGGATAGGCCGTGCCGACGTATTCGATCTCTCCCGAACGTTCGGGCAATCCGTTGTCGTTGATGACCACATTTCCTTCCGGGTCGCGTACCAGTTTATATCCCCAGAGGTCGCCCGTGGTTCCACCCACACGTCCGATGATAGATACACTACCGATACTGCTGATTAACTGGTTCTCATCCGCCCCTTCCGCCAGTGAGAGAATCCGGTTCTCGTTCTTAGACCAAGTGAAAGTAGCGTTCCAGCGGAAATCCCTGCTGACTACCGGAGTAACGTCCAACTGGATTTCGTAACCGCGGTTGCGGACACATCCCGAATTGATGGTAGCTTTGCTGTAACCTGTGGTAGGGTCCATCGGAGCATCCAGAATCTGGTTTTTGGTGCGGTTATAGTAGAACGTGAAATCGAGTCCGATGCGGTTGTGAAACATACGGAAGTCGAATCCCGTTTCGTAATTAGTCGAAATCTCCGGTTTGAAATCCTGATTATAGAGCGTAGAAGATACGATGGCCGATCCGGGAAAATCGCTTGTGCCATAATAGGGCGATGTCTTGTAAGGGTCTGTGTCGTTGCCGACCTGTGCCAGCGAACCTCTCACTTTCAACAGACTGATCTGTTCCGGCAACGTGAACCACTCGTTCATCACTGCACTGACGCTGACCGACGGATAGAAGAAAGAACGGTTGCTTTTCGGCAGGGTAGACGACCAGTCATTGCGCCCGGTGACATCGAGAAACAGTTTATCCTTATACGAGAAATTGGCCGTGAAATAAAGACTGTTCAACGCTTTCTTTTTGATAACCGTCTGCACGTTCGGGTTGGAAACGCCGTTTGCCAGTTTGTATACTCCCGGCGTAATCAATCCTACCACCGAGGCAGCCAACATATCGTAGCTTTGTTGCATCATGTTTCCACCTGCCGAAGCGTTGACACGCAATCCGTTGGCGAATGAATCATGGTAAGTAAATAAAGCATCGCTGTTTAATTCATAATCGAACACATTCTGCTTCTTGAAAAATCCGTTTCCGAAAACCACGTCACTGATAGGACGATGCTGTTCGCGTTGGTCTGCTGACAACTGGATACCGGACCGGATCATGAAATCGAATTTACTGTTGATGCGCAGATTGGCAGAAACGGATGATACATTACTGTGTTTCTCCGAAGGATTTTCAGATTCGTACAGAATGACATACGGGTTTCCGATAAATGAGCTGTACGGTTGGAGCTGTTTCACATTTTCCTGTCCGGTACGCCACATCGGACGCAACCAGTCGAGGTTGACATTCGGATTCTGGAAGATAAGGAAGTAGGAGATAGAATTACTGTTATATCCCAGTGCAGGCGTGTTGTTGAGCTTGCGGTACGTATAACTCGACTTGAAATTAATGCGCAGTGCCCTCGAAATCTGCTGTTGGGCGGAAATCATGGCGGTGATACGCTGGAAACCTGTATTGGGGAGAATCCATTCGTTCTTGGTGTGGGTGATGGACGCCCGCACGCTGCCCCGGTCGGATTTTCCGGTCAAGGCTACCGAGTTGGTCAGGGTATATCCCGTTTGGAACAAATCTTTGCGGTTGTTTTTGTACGCTACCCAGGGAGTGGCTACAGAAGCACGATCCTGTGTCACAGGGTCATATTGGTAGAACAACCTGTTGGCGTCGAAGCGTGCTCCGTAGGCGCTACTGGTTCCGCTGGTGCTTGCGTAACTGCCGTCTTCCGCTTTCCCGTAAGAGTAATAGGGCTGGCCTTCGTAGATAGAACCTGCCGGACCGATATTACTCGGCAATCCCTGTCCGAATTCATACTGGTAATCGGGCCATCTCATCACATCGTCAATACTGAAATTACCGCTGTAAGACACACCGATACCTTTGGGTGCACCCGCTCCCGATTTGGTAGTCACCATAATCACGCCATTGGCTGCACGCGTACCGTACAAGGCTGTCGCACTGGCTCCTTTTAATACTTGGATGCTTTCGATATCATCCGGATTGATGTCGGAGAATCCGTTACCATAGTCCACGGAAAGTTCGCTGTTTGAACCTGCACCGTAGGCAACACCCGGATTGGTCATCGGACTACTCATCGGTACACCGTCCACTACCACCAATGCGTCGTTTCCGTTCTGGTTCAGCGAGACGTCCCCCCGCAGCGAGATACGGCTCGAATTGAGCGGGCCACCGGAAGAGATAACACTCAATCCGGCTACCTTACCGTTCAGTGCCGTCGACCAGTTGGTGGGCAGGGCGCTCGTAATCATATCCCCTTTCACGGTTTCCGTGGCATATCCCAATCCTTTTTCTTCACGTTTAATCCCCAAGGCAGTCACCACCACATCATTCAGTTGTTGCGACTCTTCTGCCAGTTTAACATTCATCGTGTTGCCTGCATAGTTCTTCTGTAGCGTTTTATATCCTACATAACTGAATACAAGCAAATCCTTTTGAGTCAATATTTTTTTAGTCTTCAGGGAGTAGTTTCCATCAATGTCGGTCACCGTGCCGTCTGTCGAATTTTTCACAGCTACGGTAGCCCCGATTAACGGTTCTCCATCTTCACTCGTTATTTTTCCTTTCACTGTTGTCTGTGCGTATGCAGAGCCACAGCACAAGAGCCCAATCGACAGAGAAAGCAGCCATTTGTTTCTTTTCATAATCTTTTACCTTGCTTCTTTAAATTTATTAAATGCAATAAAGTTATTCACACCAGTGTTTTGTTTCACGGTGCAAAGGAATACAAGGCAGATTAAGATAGTATTACAGATCTGTTAACAATCTGTGTTGTGTCGTAAACACTAATTAGTATAATCCGTTTGTTCTTGTGACAGAAGTTGTGACATGGCGGAAAAAGCAAACAGATTTATCGGATAGTACATCCGTAATTCTTTAATTATCATTATATTTGTCACTTTATTATGAAGAAAGGTTTCTTTGCTTTGGGGCAATCGGCTGAATGATGTTTGGGTAGGAATAACCTATAATGTCTTTAATCTAAAATGAAAAATAATTAATGGAAATTCAGAATAGTATATTTAACTACGCTACTTTGCTTAAACAAGTCAAGGCACGGGTGGCACTCGCACAAAAAAAAGCGATTTACTCTGCTAATGAAGAAATGCTTTCTATGTATTGGGACATCGGCAAACTTCTTTGTGAAAGCCAGAAACAGATAGGCTGGGGAAACAATGCGCTTGAACAGCTTGCCAATGACCTGAAGAATGATTATCCGAAAGTGAAGGGCTTCTCAAAAAGAAACTGTCAGGTGATGATTCAATTCTATAATGAATATAATCAGCAACTTACAAATGCGCAACCAGCGGTTGCGCATTTGCAGGCAGCTTCCATAGTATTGCCGATAAAGCAATTAAGCTGGTCACACAACATCATTTTAATACAACGGGTAAAGGACCTGAAAGCTCGCTATTGGTATATGATTCAATGTTTAAAGAGTGGCTGGAGTCGTAATTTCTTAATCGAAGCGATCAATCAGGACTACTACCATACCTACGGAGCATTGGCAAACAACTTCGATACCACTCTTCCTGAAATACAAGCCAAGCAGGTAAAAGAAACCTTAAAAGACCCCTATATCTTTGATATGCTGACTTTCACTGACGAATACAACGAAAGAGATGTAGAGTTAGGGTTGGTTAAACATATTGAAAAGTTCCTTCTCGAAATGGGAGCAGGCTTCGCCTTCATGGGTAGACAATATCACATCGAAGTGTCCGGCAATGATTTCTATATTGACATCCTTATGTACAATGTGTTTATGCACAGATATTTAGTCGTGGAGTTAAAAAAAGGTGACTTTCAGCCCGAATATATCGGCAAACTGAATTTCTATTGTTCCGCTGTAGATGATATTCTTTGTCGGGAAGGGGATAATCAGACGATTGGTTTACTTCTTTGCCAGAACAAAGATCGTATTATGGCTGAATATGCTTTACGTGACGTGCACAAACCAATAGGTATTTCTGATTATGAGTTGGGTAAATCAATCCCTCAAGATATAAAATCTGGATTGCCTTCCATCGAAGAACTGGAAAGTAGGCTTTATCAGGGATTACAGGACAATGAAAGTACAGAGTAATTCAGGCGCGGTGGTGTATAGGCAGAAAAAATACACCACGCTCGCCTATCTGTGCTATTTTTGTTTTTTTATTACATAGAATACTTACTCTGATATTCCTTCGGCGACATCCCCTCGTGCCGCTTGAAGTACCTCCCCAAATACGACTGGTCGGGAAAACCAAGTTGGTCGGCTATCTCCTGAATGGTCAGTTCGGTGGATTGGAGCAATACTTTGATTTCGAGGATGGCAAAGTCGTCAATAATCTTTTTGGCGGAGTCGCGCGTCACGCTTTTGCAGATACCTGTCAGGTATTTGGTGGAGATGCACAGTTTGTTGGCATAGAAAGTCACTTCTCGTTGAGAAATGCAGTTTTCGTGTACCAGTGCGATGAAATTCTTGAAGATTTCATCCTGCCGGCTTCCTCCTTCAATTTCCTGACGGTCGAAGTGGCGGTAGCACTTATCATAGATATTCAGCATAAACGATTGGAGGTGATTTTTGGCAATCTGGTTACGGAAGCGGTTTTCACGGTCGTTGTATATGACCATTGCGGCATGTATCAAGCTGTTGATGGCTCCGGTATTTTCTTCCGGTAGTTTATAGCATGGTTTTTCTTTCATGAACCGGAAGAAAATCGGTTCGAACCGCAGGCAGGCTTCGCGAAACATTTCTTTGGGAAATCCGAAGAAAGAAGCAGTGAAATCGCTGCTGCTGCCGTTGATACGGATAATCGTTCCCGGCAAAAGCACGATTTGAGTATTTTCTATTATTTCATAGTCCTTCAAGTCGATCGTGACATGGGCCCACCCGCTTCTGCAAAAATAGATGGCACCCCCTTCCAGTTTCCACAGGCGATGCATAATTGGCGACAGGTTTTCGTCCATTCCGGCAACGAACGGTTCACGGAGGATGGCTAGGTTAGAGTTTTTTTGTTCCATTGTTCTTCTTATTTTGGGTACAAAAATAGGACTTTTTCACTAAATATCGGTTTTAATGTTCCAAAAATGAACAAAACTGAATACACTATGTCCAGTTTTCAATGAAGAAAACAGTCTACCTTTGCCGCGTTCAAAAATATTTAATAGGTAACAGAAAATGAGTAAAAAGGTATGTAAAGTGAAGCAAGGGCTATTGTTGCTCTGCTGTGTGGTAGTTGCTACGGGCTGTAAACAAGCTCCTCCGGCACAAATGGAAACAGAATACGAAGTGATGACCGTTTCTCCGGTCGACCGGATGATTTCGAGCACCTACTCGGCGACCATCCGCGGACGTCAGGATATTGATATTTATCCCCAGGTAAGTGGTACGCTGACTAAAGTCTGCGTGACGGAAGGCCAGCGCGTAAAGAACGGACAGACATTGTTCATCATCGACCAAGTGCCGTATGAAGCTGCTTTGCAGACGGCAGTGGCAAACGTTGAATCAGCCAAAGCCTCTCTGGCTACGGCGCAACTGACGTATGACAGTAAAGAGGAACTGTATAAAGAGAATGTAGTTTCCTCTTTCGATTTGAGTACGGCAAAAAACTCCCTGTTGGCTGCCAAAGCACAGTTGGCACAGGCCAAGGCGCAGGAAGTGAGCGCCCGCAATAATCTTTCTTATACGGTTGTGAAAAGTCCGGCCGACGGAGTGGTAGGCACGTTGCCTTACCGTGTAGGAGCTTTGGTAAGTTCCGCTCTTGCCCAGCCGTTGACTACCGTTTCCGACAATTCGGATATGTACGTCTACTTCTCCATGACAGAAAACCAATTACTGGGACTGATCCGTCAATATGGTTCTAAAGAGGAAGCACTGAAAAATATGCCTGCTATCGACCTGCAACTGAATGATAAATCAGCCTATTCCGAACGGGGACAGATTGAATCTATCAGTGGAGTGATCGACCGTTCGACGGGTACGGTCAGCCTACGTGCAGTTTTCCCGAACAAGGAAGGGTTATTGCATAGCGGTGGTGCGGGGAACGTGATTGTTCCTGTTCAAAAAACAGGTGCACTGACCATTCCACAGGCTGCCACTTTCGAAATACAAGATAAGAGATATGTGTATAAAGTAGTGGACGGCAAGGCGCAATCGAGTCAGGTACAAGTGACCCGCATCAATGGCGGCCGTGAATTTATTGTAGATGAAGGGTTGGCGCCGGGAGATGTGATTGTAGCAGAAGGAGTAGGTTTACTTCGTGAAGGCACTCCTATCAAGGCAAAGACGGCATCATCAGCTTCGGCAGCACAGGCAGATGCAGCACAAGCAGACCAGGCTTCATCATCTCCGGTAACTACTACTGAAAATTAAACCAAGGAGGAATCATTCATGAATTTAAGAACCTTTATAGAACGCCCCGTATTATCGGCAGTCATCTCTATCACGATTGTCGTAGTGGGTATCATCGGGCTGTTCACTCTGCCCGTTGAGCAGTATCCTGATATTGCTCCGCCTACCATTATGGTGAGTACCACCTATTATGGCGCCAGTGCGGAAACATTGCAGAAGAGTGTTATTGCGCCTTTGGAAGAGGCGATCAACGGAGTGGAAGACATGACCTACATGACTTCTTCCGCCACCAATGCCGGTTCGGTGAGCATCACCGTCTATTTTAAGCAGGGCACAGACCCCGATATGGCGGCTGTCAATGTGCAGAACCGTGTATCGCGCGCTACGGGGCAGCTTCCGGCGGAGGTAACCCAAGTCGGTGTGACCACTTCCAAGCGTCAGACGAGTATTTTGCAGATGTTCTCCCTGTCCAGTCCGGACGAGAGTTACGACGAGAACTTCCTGTCCAACTATATCAGCATCAACCTGAAACCTCAAATCCTTCGTATCTCCGGTGTGGGCGATATGATGATTATGGGCGGTGAATATAGTATGCGTGTTTGGATGAAGCCGGATGTGATGGCGCAGTATAAACTGATTCCGTCTGATATTACCGGTGTGCTTGCCGAGCAGAATATCGAATCGGCTACCGGTTCGTTCGGTGAGAACTCCAATGAAACGTATCAGTATACGATGAAATACAAGGGACGTTTGATTACTCCTGAAGAATTCGGGGATATCGTTATCCGTTCTACCGATAATGGTGAGGTTTTGAAACTGAAGGATATTGCCGATATACAACTGGGACAGGACAGCTATGCTTACCATGGTGGTATGGATGGTCATCCGGGTATATCCTGCATGGTGTTCCAGACTGCGGGTTCCAATGCGACCGAAGTAAACCGGAACATTGACAAATTTCTCGACGAGGCGCGCAAGGAGCTTCCGAAAGGAGTGGAACTGACGCAGATGATGAGCTCCAACGACTTCCTGTTCGCTTCCATTCATGAGGTAGTGAAGACATTGATTGAGGCTATCATATTGGTTATCCTTGTGGTGTACGTCTTTTTGCAGGACTTCCGTTCTACGTTGATTCCGCTGGTTGGAATTGTAGTTTCGCTGGTGGGCACGTTTGCTTTCATGGCGATAGCCGGATTCAGTATCAACCTATTGACTTTGTTTGCGTTGGTGCTCGTTATCGGTACGGTGGTGGATGATGCCATTATTGTCGTCGAGGCGGTGCAGGCGCGGTTCGATGTGGGCTATAGGTCATCGTATATGGCAAGTATCGACGCTATGAAAGGAATCAGTAATGCCGTTGTCACCTCTTCGCTGGTGTTTATGGCGGTGTTTATTCCGGTGTCCTTCATGGGCGGCACTTCCGGTACGTTTTATACGCAGTTCGGTCTGACGATGGCGGTTGCGGTGGGTATTTCCGCAGTCAATGCGTTGACTTTGAGTCCGGCTTTGTGTGCACTGCTGCTGAAACCTTATATTAATGAAGACGGAACGCAGAAGAACAACTTTGCGGCACGTTTCCGTAAGGCTTTCAATTCGGCTTTCGATGTGATGGTGGATAAATATAAGACGATTGTATTGTTCTTTATCAAGCGCAGATGGCTGACATGGTCTTTGCTGGCTTGTTCCGTAGTGTTGCTTGTGTTCCTGATGAATACCACAAAGACCAGTCTGGTACCCGACGAGGATCAAGGGGTTGTTTTTGTTAATGTGAGTACGGCGGCAGGCAGTTCGCTGGCAACAACGAATGAAGTGATGGGGCGTATTGAAAAACGCTTGATGGAAATACCTCAACTGAAACACGTGCAGAAAGTGGCGGGTTACGGATTGCTGGCAGGACAGGGTAGTTCGTTCGGTATGTTGATTCTCAAATTGAAACCGTGGGACGAACGTCCGGGGGATGAGGACAATGTGCAGTCGGTGATCGGTCAGGTATATGCGCGTACGGCTGATATAAAGGATGCCAGTGTGTTCGCCATCTCTCCGGGTATGATTCCGGGATACGGTATGGGTAATGCACTCGAACTTCATATGCAGGATAAGATGGGCGGTGATGTGAAAGAGTTCTTCACCACTACCCAACAATATTTGGGAGCCTTGAATCAGCGGCCTGAAATCTCGATGGCTTATTCGACATTCGATGTGCGCTATCCGCAGTGGACGGTAGAGGTGGATGCAGCTAAATGTAAGCGTGCAGGTATCACGCCCGACGCTGTGTTGAGTACGCTGTCCGGTTATTACGGTGGGCAGTATGTGTCCAATTTCAACCGCTTCTCTAAAGTGTACCGTGTCATGATTCAGGCCGATCCGGTGTTCCGTTTGGACGAAACTTCCCTTGATAATGCTTTTGTGCGTATGTCGAATGGAGAGATGGCGCCGTTGAGCCAGTTCGTTACGCTGACCCGTAGCTACGGTGCGGAATCATTGAGCCGTTTCAATATGTACAACTCCATTGCGGTAAATGCGATGCCGGCCGACGGATATAGTACGGGAGACGCCATCAAGGCTGTGCAGGAAACTGCCGAACAGTCTCTTCCGAAAGGTTACGGCTATGATTACGGAGGTATCACCCGTGAGGAAAACCAGCAAAGCGGTACGACAGTGATTATCTTCGGTATCTGCTTCCTGATGATTTACCTTATTTTGAGTGCGCTCTACGAGAGCTTCATTATTCCGTTCGCTGTTCTTTTGAGTGTGCCTTGCGGATTGATGGGTAGCTTCCTTTTCGCCCGGATGTTCGGACTGGAGAATAATATTTATCTGCAGACAGGTTTGATTATGTTGATCGGTCTGCTGGCGAAGACGGCTATTTTGCTGACGGAATATGCTGCTGAACGTCGTAAAGCAGGCATGGGGCTGATTGCTTCTGCGGTCAGTGCGGCTAAAGCCCGTCTGCGTCCGATTTTGATGACGGCGTTGACGATGATTTTCGGTCTGTTCCCGCTGATGATGTCAAGTGGAGTAGGAGCCAACGGTAACCGTTCATTGGGTACGGGTGTAGTAGGCGGTATGACCATCGGTACACTGGCGTTGCTCTTCATCGTGCCTACTTTGTTTATCGCTTTCCAGTGGTTGCAGGAACGTTTGCGTCCCGTGCAGAGCAGGCCGACGCATGACTGGCAGATTGAAGAAGAAATCAAAGTGAGCGAGGAAGAAAAATCTAAAGCTGGAAAAGGATAATTGATGATTAAAGTTTTTTAGGCACGGATTACACGGATTACACAGTTTTGGCTGCGCAATCTTTTAAAACCGTGTAATCCGCGTAATCCGTGCCTAATTAAAATAAGAACGCATTATCCGTGCCTAATTAAAATAAAACCGAAATAATCCGTTCCTGAATTAAAATAAGAACCAATGAGAAAAATAATCATTCTGTCCGCAGCAACGCTTATATTGAGCAGTTGCGGTATCTACAATAAATACAAACCGGTATCGGAAGTTCCCGAAGGACTTTACGGCAGCGGGTCCGTTGCTGCCGCCGATACGGCAAACTTCGGCAACCTCTCGTGGCGGGAGGTCTTTACCGACCCTTATCTGCAGAATTTGGTGGACTCGGCACTCTTGCGCAACACCGATATGCAGACTGCCCATTTGCGTGTGAAAGAAGCGGAAGCCACGCTGCTGACGTCCAAACTGTCTTATCTGCCTTCTTTGTTTCTTTCGCCGGAAGGAGCTGCCAGCAGCTTCGACCGTGGAAAGGCTACACAAACTTATTCGCTGCCCGTGACTGCTTCGTGGGAACTGGATATTTTTGGAAAGGTGACAACAGCGAAGCGTCGCGCGAAAGCTGCCTACGAACAGAGCAAGGAATATGAACAGGCTGTCAAGACGCAGTTGGTAGCATCTGTTGCCAACACGTATTACACGTTGTTGATGCTCGATTCGCAGTATGAGATAGCTGTGGCTACCGAAGCTGCCTGGAAAGAAAGTGTGAATGCCACCCGTGCCATGAAAAAGGCCGGGATGGTGAATGAAGCGGGACTGGCGCAGACGGAGGCTACCTACTTCAATATATGTACCACCGTGCTCGACCTGAAAGAGCAAATCAATCAGGCGGAAAACTCACTGGCACTTTTACTGGCAGAAACTCCCCACAAAATACAGCGCGGCAAACTGGGAAATCAGCAGTTGCCGGAAAACTTCTCCGTGGGTGTTCCCTTGCAGATGCTTGCCAACCGTCCTGATGTGCGTAGCGCAGAATTTTCGTTGGCACAGGCTTTCTATACAACGAATGCCGCCCGTGCCGCTTTCTATCCTTCCATCACGTTGAGCGGCAGTGCAGGATGGACCAACAGTGGCGGGAGCATGATTGTCAACCCGGGTAAGTTTCTGGCCTCTGCCGTGGCTTCCCTGACGCAGCCTTTGTTTAATAAAGGAGTGAATATCGCCCAACTGAAAATAGCGAAAGCCCAACAGGAGGAAGCCCGCCTTAGTTTCGAACAGGCCTTGCTGAATGCCGGCGTGGAAGTGAACGAGGCACTGGTGCAGTACCAGACTGCCCGCGAGAAAGCCGACTACTACAACAAACAGGTGGCTTCCCTGCAAACGGCAGCCAAGAGCACAAGCCTCTTGATGAAACATGGCAACACCACTTATCTGGAAGTACTGACCGCCCAACAGACATTGCTCAATGCACAACTGTCGCAAGTGGCGAACCGCTTTACCGAAATCCAGGGCGTGATCACTTTGTATCAGGCATTGGGTGGCGGCCGTATGTAGGGAGGTATGTATGAATCCAGAAACACTGCGTTGCCGGATACTCGACTACACCAAACGGGAAATGTACCTGCATGGTGCCGACGGGTTGACGATGGATGATATAGCCAGGGGAATGAAGATGTCGAAGCGGACGCTTTACAAGCTCTTTCCCAGCAAAACGAGCCTGTTCCGTATCTGTCTTTCTGATTTTGCCAAAGGAATCAGAAGCCGGATCGAGCAACAACAGATACGGATGGACAGCTCGTGTATGGAGGCGCTTTTCATCACAGTGGACGGCTATCTCACCCTACTTCATTCGTTGGGGAAAAAGTTGTTGCTCGATATTGCCGCCGACAGGGAATACCGTGCTGCTTTCGAGCGGGAGGAGGCTTTCTGGTTGCAGCAGTTGATTGATGTCTTGACGCATTGCAGGATTTGCGGTTATCTGCTTCCCGGAGTCGATCCCGACCGTTTTGCACCGGATTTGCAGGAGGTCATCTACCAGAGCAGCTTGCAAGGCACCCCGTACCTGGTGCAGCGTATGTTGAACTATACGCTTCTGCGGGGGCTTTTTAAGATGGACGGTATCCGTTATATTGACGAACACCTGAAACCTGATAATTTGAATGTTTGTGTATGAAGAGAAAGAGGTGGACTACCCTGCAAAGGGAGCTCACCTCTTTTTATTTTCTTCGTTCGTAAACGGTTGGTTACAACATAGTGCCTTTATGAATCCGATTACTTTATAACCCTTCGATTATGCTTAAAGGTAAATCGGTACATTCTGCGATAGACTCATTGTCTATCCCTTTGTCTTTCATGTTCCGGGCTATTTTCAGCTGGGTTTCTTGTGCACCTTTTTGTTCAGCTGCATCCATTGTCACCAAATAATCTCGGTACACTTTGACGCTATTGTCGTATCGCTCCCTGTCTTCCGGAGACATAGAAGCCACATCAGCGATATCTTCCAATTTTTCGAAGACAGCTTTTCGTGCCTTGAACGGCATGCGTTTTAAAGTTTCCATATTATTTAATATATAAATCCAACGTTCAAAATTCGTTTCGCATTCCTCTTCGTTTTTGTTGAAGAGAGGGAGAGCGATAAAGATTTCCCGGAACTTATCCGAGAAGAGTTCTCCTGTTTCCCTGTCACTTAGAATAACATCCGTGCGGAGTTTTATGTTCTTGTCGATAATGAAATTCATCAAGAAAACTCCGTATACGGCTTTTATTTCAAACTTCCATTCATTGCCTACCCTTCCTTGATTGACGATGGCACGCGATAAATAATAAATCGAGCGTTCTTTGAAGTTGCTTTGCATACGGTTCTGCATTTCAACGATGATTTTTTCGCCTGTGTCCGTGGTGCAATATACATCATAGATAATACCTCGTCCTTCCGGATAGAGCGGCAATTGCTCATTATTCAAAAACTGTAAGTCCGTTATCACTCGTTCACCTTCGAGCAGGTCGTTCAGAAATTCGATTAGTAAATCCTTAGACACTTCTCTGCCGAATATTAGTTTGAATCCGTAGTCGGTGAACGGATTGATAAATTTACTCATTGTTTTGGGTCGCTTCTTTTTATGTTTTGCAAAGAGACGTTTCTCTTTATACATAAAAAAGAGGCTTTTTCTTCGTACTACAAAGGTACGATAATTCTTGGTTTTCCATCCCTTTTGCAGTAAAAATAAAAAGGTTCCTTGTTTATAGGCAGACTTTTCCGCTTTATCTTCCCCTGATTAGTTTTTTCAGTGTCCCGTTGTAGGTGTTTTCAAATTCCGTCGGATGATTGAGTGCCCAAAGAATGTAATCACCCGGTTCATTCTTTTTGAGTAGGGTAGGGCGGTATTGGGAACTAAGAATTTTCCATAAAATACCGCCGGGGCCTCCCAATTCTTTACGTCGGGCAAGGGCGACAATCGCTTTTACGGTCTGTTCGTTCCGGATGCCGATAGTTTGCATATTAAGTAGAAGTATAGCTTCCGAGCCTCCTCCCGCTTGCATCCCTTCCGAAACCGTTTCTTTTCCAATCGATTTATCCAAAGACAAACCCTCTACAACGACAGGCGAAGCCTGAAAAACGCTGTTTGACGGAACGGGCGGCATGCTCCTCTCATTCTCCTTTCCGTCTTTTCTTTCCCTCTCTGTCTCTATGTCTTTTTTTATTTCAGATTTGATTTCATTTTCCATATTCCTTTCCTGTTTACCTTTGATATCTGTATCCGTTTCTTCTTTTGTTTGTGGCATTGTTGTAGCAAATTCATGGGGTTTTGTAACATCTTTGCCGGAGTTGGCACTGGAGTCATCCGTATTTTCCGGTTCTATTTCACTACTCTCCTCCTTGATAATCCAGAAATGTTCCAGAGGTAATTTATATTTTCTCCGACTGTCGGTGATGATTTTATGATATTGTTCCTGAATCGCTTGTGAAGTCAGTACGCCATACTCCTTATATATAAGATCATCGAACAGCCCCACTGACAGGCAATCATCAATGATGGCCTGCATTTCCTCCTCCCCGCAACACGCTTCCTGGGCGATGTCGAAAAGAGTGTCTTTGTTCCACAAAATATAATAACCTTTTTCTTTATAGATGAGGCAGAGCAGCGAAGTGAGTGCGGCAATCCCTGCCGCGTGGTGGCGACAGGAGATGCGGCGTACTTTTCTGTCCTGCAGAAAATTGACATCGAGGGGGAAATAATCTAATCCGGGTTTGGAAATGCGGGCCATGATGATAAAATGCTGGTTGTAAATGGTTGATTATTACTGAATAAATTCTGCTTTTACATCGAAGCAGGGGCAGGATTTTATATACTCGTCAGGTGAGATAATGCCGTCTCCATTGAGGTCAGGACTGGTGTCCCGATGCCCTATCACCTGCTTCAGAGAAGGGAAGACAAGGCGCAAATCTTCTACCAGCCGGACGAGTGCTTCACGTTGCGCTTCCGTCCGTGTGTCAGCAGGCCGGCCGTTCCTGTCCAATCCGCCAATGTAGCAGATGCCGATAGACCGATGGTTCCAACCCGTGCAATGCGCTCCGTCGAGAGCAACATCTCTTCCCGGTTCTATCGTACCGTCGAGACGGATGACGAAATGATAACCGATAGAACGAAAACCACGTTGACGATGCCAGCGGTCGATGTCGGTAGCGGTAAAATCCTGTCCCGCACGAGTGGCGGAACAGTGGATGATGATCGTGTCTTTCATGGCAGAATCCTCCTTTCCTGTTTGCAGACGGCACGTGAGATAACCCCGAACGCAATAGCCTCCTCTTTGGACAGTTGGCGGTAATATTGCTTTGTTACTGAATGGAGCACCGGAGAGAAGGGAGCATCCATCGGCGGCGTTGTCGTTTGATTAGGCATGGTGGGCCGATTAGGTATTGTCGTCCGATTAAGCACTGTGGTCTGGTTAGGCCTTGTCTGAACCATAATAAAAGCATCTCCCCGATGATGTTGCACACGCAAGGCGTGTTGTTTCACGCGGTCCGGATGCTTTAGTTGGAGGATAAGCCAGTTTCGGTGCGCAGGCTTCAGACGTTCCTCTCTGACCATTTCTTTCATAGACGGGTAGGCACGCAATACTTTCCCCGTTGCATCCGTAACGGCGAAAGGTGTTTGATGAGATCCCACTCCCGTACGTCGTAATCCCGTCCGGATGGCGTGCATCATATTGGTGTATGCATCGCACCATTCGAGGTTTGACACGTGGTTGTTCATCGTATTGCCATCGAGGTGGTTAATCTGTGGCAGCTGCTCCGGGTTGGGGATGAATGCTTTGGCAACCAAACGATGAATTTTGTATTCGATACAAACACCTTTATTCGGCAGTATGACAGTTTCGTAACCGGTCCCCATGATTTTGGCACAAAGGATCAACTTTGATCTGCCCTTGAAACTCAATACCCGTCCGTGATCTGAAATCATATAGTCGGGGTTTTCTTCAATAAATCTCCAATTTTCCATACTTGATATTGATAATGTTAATAAAATTATACTCTGTTAAAAAATAATCGTTTTTCTGAATCATGCGGGGAGAAACGGCGTTTCCTCCATCTGTTAAACGGCGGTTTCTGGTGCGGAGAAACGCTGTGGTCTGTATGTGTTAAACGGCGTTTCTTCCTCCTCCTCTGTATGAGGTTCGAGCCGTTCGGCACAATGAATCAGAAACTCCAGTTCTTCCCGGCAGCCTTGAATGGCCTCGTATAGCGAATCTACGTTATACTGTCTGCAAAGCGCCTCCCATTCTTTTCGTTCCTGCCCGTTCATTCCGTTCTTTTGCAGATTCATTTTTACTTGTTGCTGTCTTGCCCGTCCGTTTCGATATCCAGAAAATTTTCAGCGTGAAAGGTGCGCCAGCCTTTGGCTTCGATATCATAGTAGACAACGAACGTATTTTCCGGTTTGGGTAGATACGGACGGTGGAAACTATGTTCATATCCGGTGAGGGTGCCGGTGGCGTGTCGGATGGTTCCATCCTGTTTGGTGTAGCGGAAACAGACATTTCCGTGATGCATCTGCCGGATGAGAGCCCCTATCCGGTGAGCCGTGACGAGTGCATCGTGCCGGTTCATACCGTTGTTTTGCCGGATGACGGCAGCTTGCTTCATTAGCTGTACCCGTTGGAAGGAATGATTTTTTTCAGTTTCAGTCATTTTGATTCGTTTTAATGATTTGATTATGGGGACAAAGGTAGAGAGCAGGTAATGCAAAGGCTGTCCAAGCTTGAACCATAATGAAACGTTGAAACGATTGAGTCATGATTGAGTGCTATGTGAGAAAAAGTAAATGGCGGAAGATTAAACTTATCTGTGGCAAAACTTGTTTATTATTTATTTTAGAATTACTTTTGCCACAGAATAAAGGAGGTGACTAATGAAAACCATGAATCAGATTGTCGGAGAGAACTTGAAGAAAACCAGAGAATTATCCGGTTTTACGCAGGAGCAGGTAGCGAAATCTATCGGTGTGGAGCGGTCGGCTTATAGTAACTATGAAAGCGGTGTTCGTGAAGTGCCTTTTCATTTGTTAGAGAAGATTGCTGATTTGTTTGGCTGTGAAGCGTTTCTTCTGTTTGAAGATAATGTAGAAGCCGACAATGAGATTCTGGCTACTGCTTTTCGTATCTCCGATGTTGAAGAAGGGGATTTGAAAGAAATAGCCCATTTTAAAGATCTCGTGAAGTCTTACCTTAAAATGGAACGGATTGGAAATGGCTCCAAATAAATTCATCATAGAAAGACAAGTGGCGGAATTTCGCGCGGATAACGGATTGAGTGCTTCGGAAGCCATTAATCTGAAAAGTCTGTTGCTGAAATTGAATGTCTTGACCATTTTCCGCCCTCTTTCCGATAACTTTTCGGGAATGTGCCTCAAAGACGGTTCCGGACATCGGTTCATGCTCGTGAATTCTTCCCATTCAAGAGGCAGGCAACATTTCACGATTGCCCACGAACTCTATCACTTGTATATTGAAAGTAAACCAACTCCGCACAAATGCAACCCTTGTAGTGGAAGTAAAGACCCCGTAGAACAGAGCGCCGATATGTTTGCCTCTTCTTTGCTGATGCCGGAGACAGGACTTTGTCAACTTATCCCGGAAAATGAACTGAAAACAAAAAAGATCTCATTGGCAACAGTGTTGAAATTGGAACATTACTTTTCTGTTTCCCGCTCTGCACTGCTTTACAGATTGCTGAATGTTGGTTTACTGACCAATGCTGCACGTCTTGCGCTGGCAGATGAACCGGTGAAACACTCGGCTTTGTGTTTCGGTTATGACACTGCATTATATGATCCGGCAAACGAAGGACTGGTAATCGGAGACTTCGGCGAAAAAGCCCGCTCACTTTTTGAACAGGAAAAAATATCAGAGGGGCACTATTGGGAGTTACTCCGCAAAATAAACACACATGCAACAGAAGAAGACGAAAATAATACTGGATGCTGACGTTATCATCCATTTTGTGAAAGCGGAAGCATTTTCTTTGTTGCCGGACATCTTTCCCGAATACGAATATGTTATTTTGGTTTCTCCCCTACGGGAGCATCGTTGAAAGATTATTTCCAATTACTTAAAACGTTTGGACACGGTGAGAGTGCCTGCATGATTTATTGCAGAGAGCACCGTGATGTGCTGGGTAGCAGTAATTTGAAGGATATAAAGGACTATTGTTTGCAGAACGGTATAACTTTTCTGACTACTCTTGATTTTCTATATTATGCTTTTTGCCGGAAGAAGCTTTCGGCAGAGGAATGTAACGAGTTTATTGCTAAGGTAATTGCTTCAGGGAGCAAGTTGCCGGAAGTTGATATTACCCGCTATAAATGTACAGTCGCGATTTGACATCGCTTTTCTATTCTCTTAATTTATTATTTTTAGTAATAGTTCCGGTATCTTTTCTTAGCGCAAATCACAGCTTTTGGAACGAGTGATTTCTTTCCTTTTTGGCAGATTTTATTTCATCTATTTTCTTGATAATACCGGTAAGGTAGAAAATGGGTACCCCAAACCCTCTTTCTTTGTGAAAATATGGATGAAAAATATAGAATGTGTCATGCTTGAACATATATGTTAAAATAAGCATTGTACTTTTGTCGTGAATTTTATATGTAAATATTAAATAAAATGTAAAAAAATGACTAAGGTAGAAAGAGAAGTGGTTTTTAACAGTGAAAATGGTCAGAAAGAAATGACCGGTGTACGTCACAGCGACGATGATGTTAAGAAGAAAGTAATTGATTGTGTTTTTAAGTTGGGGCAACTGAATAATATTCCAGAAAAATATGTTGAAAAGAATTCGGATTGTTCGCGTTCGTCCGTGGGGCGTGTGTACAGGTGTAATTTCGACGGTCGGAGTCCTATACCAAATTGGACAACTATTTTTAATTTTTTCTCTTGTGTGATTGGAAAGGCAACGATTATTGTCAATATTCCGGAGGTGTTGTGCTGGATTCTGAAGCTTTTTCTAGGAGATTCTGCGGATGTAGGCTATACAGTTGATGATAGTCATCATATTCGTATAGATATTCAGTTTCATGACGATAAAACACTGTTCCTGGAGACTGGTGAAAAGGAAGGAAAGGTGAAGAAAAAAGATGGAAAATAGAGGAAAGCGGGAGGGGAGTTACCAAGTTCTTGATGAACTTGGTACATTATTGATAACGAACTTTCCATCGAGGTCGGTGGTGGTTCCTATTGATGTACCTTTAACTAAAACGGATGCTCCTATGACGGGCTGGTTGTCTTCCTCGGAGAAGACAACGCCCATTACCTTTCTGGAGGTTTGAGCGATTGCCAGGCTAATGCCTGCTAGCAGGCAGGTTAATAACAGCGTTAGTTTTCTTTTCATATAGTTTTTATATAGTAGAATAGTCTGTTTTGCTATCTTACGATTCGCAAAAGTAACCACTTTTTTAGAAAAACAAAGAAAAATATGAAAAAAAATATGAATTTGTGCTGTCGATACAAAATACTTGTAGCAAAAGGACTTAAATACAAGATAAGTACATGAAAGGCGGTTTCTTGTTTCTTTTTGGTGATTAATAAACGAAAATAAGTATCTTTTTGATAAATAAATGTGGATAAATTCGTAGATAAGATGTTTAATAACACATAATAATCCGCAAATAAATAATTGCAGGTAGAAAAAAGATAGTTTATTGGACAAAGAAAGAAATTCTATCCGTAGTCTCTTATATTAATACCCTAATTGGGGAGACGAGAGTTGCTGCCGGACTTGAAGTTTGCTACATGAAAGATATTTTCTACCTTTTCAGTAAGTAGATAAAAAGCAAAAAAGGACGATTTATTTTGCGTTTCACTTCCTTTTTTGCTTTTCTTATTCCCCTTTCGGTGTTTTCTTTTTTATATTTATTAAATATTTTGTGCTCAAGCACTTATGGAAGGAGGGGCAGAAAATGCATGAGTTCATCAAGAACTTTGCAAATCACCTATGTCGGCATGAAGTCGCAGGATGTTCCCATCAAGTCCGGGACCATCAAGGTAATGATGAAATCCGATTCCGAAGTATTACAGGAAGTGGTAGTGACCGGTATGCAGAAAATGGATAAACGTCTTTTTACCGGAGCCACCAAACAATTAAATGCCGATAATGTGAAGCTGGACGGTTTGCCCGACATTAGTCGCGGACTGGAAGGTCGTGCGGCAGGAGTTTCCGTTCAGAATGTTTCGGGCACTTTTGGAACTGCCCCCAAGATTCGTGTGCGTGGAGCTACTTCCATTTACGGAAGTTCCAAACCGTTGTGGGTTGTTGACGGCGTGATTCTGGAAGACGCCATCGACGTAGGTCCCGATGATCTTTCCTCCGGTGATGCCGAGACACTGATTAGTTCCGCCATAGCCGGACTGAATTCCGACGATATCGAGAGTTTCCAAATTTTGAAAGACGGTTCGGCAACCTCCATTTACGGTGCACGTGCGATGGCAGGCGTTATCGTAGTCACCACTAAGAAAGGACGTGCCGGAGTCAGCAAGATCAGTTATACGGGCGAGTTCACCACCCGTGCTATCCCCAGCTACAAAGAATTCAATATCATGAATTCGCAGGAACAGATGGGAATCTACAAAGAAATGGAACAGAAAGGCTGGTTGAACAGTGCCGACCTTTTCCGCACCAGAGACACCGGAGTGTACGGTCGTATGTACCGCCTCATCGACGAATACAACAACAGTAACGGCCAACGCGGACTGCTCAACACCACCGAAGCCCGTAACGCTTACCTCCGCGAAGCGGAAATGCGCAACACTGACTGGTTCGACGTGCTTTTCACCAATGCCGTTTCGCAGAACCATTCCGTCAGCATCACCGCCGGAACGGAAAAATCCTCTTTCTACGCCTCCTTGAGTGCCATGCTCGATCCGGGTTGGTACAAGCAGAGCAAGGTGAAACGCTATACGGCCAATGTGAACACAACCTATAATATATATAAAAATCTGTCGCTCAACCTCATATCCAACGCCTCCTACCGCCAGCAGAACGCGCCGGGAACGATGAACTCCACCCTCGACATCGCATCAGGAAAGATGTCCCGCGGATTCGACATCAACCCTTATTCATACGCGCTCAACACAAGCCGCACACTCGACCCCTCTGTGGACTATATCAGCAACTACGCCCCATTCAATATTCTCCACGAACTCGACAATAACTACATCGAAATCAATATGGTCGATGTGAAATTTCAAGGCGAGATGAAGTGGAAAGTGATTCAGGGACTCGAATTGAGTGCCCTCGGAGCCGTTAGATACCAGACTTCATCGCAGGGACACAACGTGCTCGACGACGCCAATCAGGCAATCGCCTACCGCACCGGTATGGACGACGCCACCATCCGCGAGCAAAACAAACTGCTCTATACCGACCCCGACAACCCATACGCCCTGCCTATTACCCTGCTGCCCGAAGGCGGTATCTACCAGCGTCAGGACCGCCGTATGCTGGGACTCGATTTCCGTGGAACACTCTCATGGAATCATCTTTTCGCCGAAAAGCACATCACCAACTTCTTTGCCGGAATGGAAGTGAACAGCCTTCAAAAAACATATTCCTCTTTCCAAGGCTGGGGAATGCAATATTCGATGGGGGAAATTCCGTCCTACATCTACCAGTTCTTCAAGAACGGTATCGAATCCGGTTCGCGCTATTACAGCCTGGGACACTCCGAAACCCGGAGTATAGCCAGCTTCTTCAACGCCACGTATTCTTACGACGGACGCTACACCCTCAACGGCACTTTCCGCTATGAAGGAACCAACCGCATGGGACGCAGCCGTTCATCCCGCTGGCTACCCACATGGAACCTGTCCGGTGCCTGGAACGTGCATGAAGAATCTTTCTTCAAAGCGCTGCAACCCACCCTTTCCAACCTGACACTGAAAGCCTCATACTCCCTCACCGCCGACCGCGGCCCGGCGGAAGTGACCAACTCGCAAGCCATCATCCGCAGCTTCTCGCCCTACCGCCCCTTTACCGACATTCAGGAAACGGGACTTTATATCGATGACATCGAGAACAGCGAACTTACCTACGAGAAAAAGCATGAGCTGAACATCGGCATTGACCTCGGCCTGCTCGAAAATCGCATCAACTTCTCCGCCGACTGGTACCAGCGTAACAACTACGACCTGATCGGTGTAGTCCCCACACAGGGAGTAGGCGGCGTCATCAACAAATATGCCAACGTAGCCACCATGAAATCTCACGGTGTGGAATTCACGCTCTCCACCCGCAACATCCGCACGAAGGATTTTTCATGGAACACAGACTTTATCTTCTCCTATGCCAAGAACGAAGTCACCCGACTGAAAGGACTCACAAGTATGATGGAACTCGTTTCCGGCAACGGCTTTGCCCGCGAAGGATACCCCGTGCGCGGACTCTTCTCCATCCCTTTTGCGGGACTTGATGAAGACGGTATTCCGCAATACCTCATCGACGGAAAAGTGACTAGCACCAGCATCAACTTCCAGGAACGCGAAAAACTGGATTACCTAAAATACGAAGGTCCTACCGATCCCACCGTCACGGGAAGTTTCGGTAATGTATTCACCTATAAAGGCTTCAAACTAAATGTCTTTATGACTTACTCTTTTGGCAACGTAGTCCGCCTCAACCCGGTGTTCAACTACAAATATTCCGACCTCACCGCCATGCCGCGTGAGTTCAAAAACCGCTGGACTGTTTCCGGCGACGAAGCGAGAACGAATATCCCGGTGATACTTAGCGACCCGCAATATAGGGCGAATACATCGCTTTATCTTGCCTACAACGCCTACAACTATTCTACGGAGCGCATCGCCAAAGGCGATTTTATCCGCATGAAAGAAATATCACTGATGTATGAGTTCCCGAGAAGCTGGATCGCTCCTGCCAAAATATCCAACCTGTCGCTCAAGTTGCAGGCTACCAACCTCTTCCTGATCTACGCCGACAAGAAGTTGAACGGGCAGGACCCCGAATTTGTGAACACCGGAGGGGTGGCATCCCCCGTTCCGCGTCAGTTTACCCTCACCCTGCGTCTGGGACTGTGATTGTAACCCCCAATAGAGAACCCGAAAAAATATAAGATAGATGAAGACGAAAATAAACCATATACTCCCTGTGCTGCTGCTCACCGCAGCTTCCGGTCTGACTACCGTTTCCTGCAATGATTTTCTGGACAAAACACCGGACAACCGCACGGAACTGAACACCGACCAGAAAATAGCCAAACTGCTTGTATCGGCCTATCCCGACGTATCACCCAACGAACTGTTCGAACTCTACAGCGACAACTCCGATGATAGCGGCCCCACCTACGGTTACTACCAGCTTTCCGAAAAGGAATGTTACAACTGGGAAGATACCAAAGAGGAATATCAGGACACACCCAATTCCCTTTGGGGAGGTTATTACGGTGCAATTTCAGCCGCCAACATGGCACTCAAGGCGATAGAGGAGAAAGGAAATCCGGCATCGCTCAACCCGCAGCGCGGCGAAGCACTGGTGTGCCGTGCCTACTGCCATTTCATGCTGGCAACTATCTTCTGCAATGCTTATGACACTCATGCCTCCGAATCGTTGGGAATCCCCTATATGGAAGACGTGGAAACCACCGTGTCTCCCCGTTACGAGCGCGGCACGCTGGAAGAAGTGTACCGGAAAGTGGAGCGTGACCTCCTGGAGGGAGTGGAACTGATTTCGGACGACGGATATTCCGTCCCCAAATACCATTTCACCCGCAAGGCCGCCTATGCCTTTGCCGCCCGTTTCTACCTTTATTATATGAAACCCGATTTCTCCAACTGCGACCGGGTGATTGACTTTGCCACCCGTGTGTTGGGCAGCAATCCCGACGACCTGCTCCGCGACTGGGAAGCATTGAGCAATCTTTCCGTGAACGGAAATGTGCAGGCAGATGCGTATATTGCTTCTTCCAATGAGGCCAACCTGCTGATAAGCAGCACCGTCTCCAACTGGGGCGCACTCGGAAGCGACTACCTGGTAGGCCCGCGTTACTTCCACAACCAAACGCTCGCCACCAGCGAAACCTGTCTTTCTGCAGGACTGTGGGGCAGCTCGGATTATTTGTATCTGAAACCTTTCTCTACCACCGGATTTGTAGCCAGCATCCTGCGCAAGAGCGGACTTTATGATGGCGGCTACCTTTATTATATGCCGGTATTGTTTTCAACGGACGAAACCCTGCTTTGCCGTGCCGAAGCATACGCGTTGAAGAAAATGTACCCCCAGTCGGCTGCCGACATCACAAGCTGGCAACGTGCCTACACCCGCAACAAATCGGCCCTGACACCCGACCAGATCAATGCGTATTATGATAAAATGAATTTCTATACGCCTTTCACGCAACAGACGCCCAAGAAACAGCTAGCTCCCGATTTCACTATCGAGGAAGGGATGCAGGAAAATATTCTTCACTGTATTCTGCACATACGCCGTGTCACTACCCTGCACGAGGGGATGCGCTGGCCCGATATCAAACGGTACGGTATTATGATTTACCGTCGCAACATGGCTACTCAACGTGTCACCGACGAAATGCCGCCGAACGACCTGCGCCGTGCCATCCAGATTCCGCGAAACGTGATCGTGGCGGGAATGCAACCTAACCCGAGAAGAAACTAACAGAGAAAAAAGTGAAAATTATGAAGAAACAGATCATTTACTCTTTGCTTGCTCTCACCACAGTCTGCCTGGGGGCTTGCAACAATAACGACGAGATAGACACCGCGAACAGCATCTTCTCTACCGAACCGCTGGAGAGAAATGCTTTCGACTACTGGCTGCTCGACAACTACACCTATCCTTATAACATCGACTTCATGTACCGCATGAAGGATATCGAGAGCGATCATAAATACAACCTCGTGCCCGCCGACTATGACAAAGCGGTGGCACTGTCGAAAATCATCAAACACGTCTGGATGGACGCTTACGTCGAACTGGCAGGAATGGATTTTCTCCGTGTCTACGTACCCAAGACATTCCACCTCATCGGATCGCCCGCCTACGAAAGTAGCGGTAACATGGTGCTCGGCACGGCAGAAGGCGGGAAGAAAATCACCCTCTACAACGTGAACGACCTCAACATAAAGAAGATCAATATCGAAAAGCTCAACGAGTATTATTTTGAAACGATGCATCATGAGTTTGCCCATATCCTGCATCAGAAACGGAATTTCGACCCTTCTTTCAACCGCATCTCGGAGGGAAAATACGTGGGAGCCGACTGGTATTACTACATGACCGCCCAAGGTGCCATGCCCCGTACGGACGATGTGGCCTGGCCCGACGGTTTCGTGACGGCTTATGCCATGAGCCAGTCCAACGAGGATTTTGTGGAAAATATAGCCATGTACGTCACGCATACGCAGGCCTACTGGGACAATATGATGACGGCAGCCGGAGAATCGGGCGCTGCCATCATCAACAAGAAATTCACGATTGTCTATAACTATATGCGCGACACATGGGGGATCGACCTCAACGAACTGCGTAAGATCGTGCTGCGCCGCCAGCAGGAGATTACCGAAATTGACTTGAGCACTATTCAATAAGTGCCGGTCACCTCTTGTTTTTTTGATTGACGATTGGATGATTATTTAATTACACATTATTATGATGAAGAAAAATAGAACGATATATTTCCTGTTGGCCCTTGTCTGCCTGGGTTTGCAGTCGTGCCTCTTTCAGGAAGAAGATTATTTTGACGATTCGTCTGCCAACCGTGCCACGGCCGATGTGAAGCGTTGCAGCGAACTGCTGGAAGCAGCACCCAACGGATGGGTGATGGAATATTACGTCGGTAAGGACTACTCGCTGGGAGGTATTACCCTGCTTTGCAAGTTCGACGGCCAGCGGGTGACGATGGCTTCGCAGATAGCGGGAGCGGATGAGACGGTCAGTTCGCTTTATAGCGTCAAGTCCGAGCAGGCGACGATGTTGTCTTTCGATACCTACAATTACCTGGTGCATTATTTCGGGCAACCGCAGGGAAGTATGGCCGACGACCCGAACGGAACGCTCGGAGGCGACTACGAATTCGTGATCTCCGATGCCACCGCCGACCGTATCGAACTGAAAGGCAAGAAATATGGCAACCGCATCGTGATGAAGGCTTTTTCTGCCGACCAGACGTGGAAGCAATATCTCACCCGGATAAAGAAAGTGGAAGACGATGCTTTCTTTTATGAATACGACCTGCGGATGGACGGACTCTACACCGGGCAAATGCTACGCAGCAACTATACGTTCATTGTGACCTATTATGACGAAGTTGGAAAGGTGCATCAGAAAACCGTATCTTTTATGTTTACCACCGACGGAATGCGTTTTCACGAACCGGTGACGATAGACGGACAAACCATGCAGAATTTTGTCTGGAAGAACGAGGAGATCAGCTTTGTCTGTACCGACGAAGGAGCTACAGGAGTGAAGATGAAAGGCATCTACATTGACGGATATCAGAGCTACGACTATTATCCGGGCACTTATTTGATGGATTTCTACCGCCTGAACGGTGCGACGAACCAACTGGAAGTGGCTTCGCAGGAGATTCAACTGGTGAAGAACGAGGACGGCAAGAGCTACTGGCTTAAAGGACTCGAATATGACATTCTGGTAACTTACGACAAGCCGCGTGGCGGACTTTCCATCCTGCCGCAATTCTTGAAGAAAGTACAGGGAGGTTACGTATATCTGGCTATGTGGGATTTGATGAATGATTACGTTTTGCGCAGTCCGGCAATCGGTCTTATCAGTTATCCTACCACCGACGGCATTTATCTGGTGGACAATGGAGTGTGGATAGGTGAAATCTCCGGATTTATCTTCGGTGTGTACAACTCGCAGGATGAGGAGGCCTCTTTCATGGGATACACGGATGCAGTTGCAGCAATCAGGTTGGTTAAAAAAACAATAGAAGAATGATATGATGAATAAGTTTTTTATACTGTTATTATCTGCGTGCTGTCTGCTGACGACAGCGTGCGACAAGGAAAACGATGAAACGGTGCAGGGCTTCCGCATCATGAAGGCGGACGTCGATCTGGTAGCCGGAGGCGGAACAGTGGAAGTGGCTTTGCAGGCTACCGGAGAACTAACTGCCGTTTCGGGTGCGGACTGGTGCAGGGTAATCGAAGTGACAAACGAAAAGATAACTTTGCTTGTCAGAGCCAATTATGAATATACGTCACGTGCCACGCAGGTGACCGTGAGCGATGGCAATAGCGAACAGAAAATTGTAGTGACGCAGGAGGGAAATATTTTTGCTCCCGACTCCGACCAGCAGGTGATACGCCTCGGAAATGCTCCTTCACAGACGATTGTACGGGTGAATAGTTCGTTTGATTTCAAAGTGAGCGTGCAGCAGGGAATCGACTGGCTGGAAGTGCCGGCTGCTTCAAAAGAAGATGGTTTCTTGCTTGTGTTGAAAGAGAATAAAACCGGTAATCCCCGTGCCTGCCAGTTGTTGGTCAGCACCAATGAAGGGCGGAAGTTCCTTTACTACGTATATCAGTATGAAGTGACAGACTTGCTCGGAGCGTGGGGAAACAGCCGGATTTATGTGAAATGGGACACGAAGGATATCGAAGACGCCTATCCCTTGTCGGCTACTGAAATTTCGAAGAATGTCGATGGCGAGGGATATACCATTAAGATGTCGTTGGCAAATACTCCGGCGGCACAATATCTGAAAGACCCCGCAAAGGCTACGGTTTCATTGCAGGCTACCTATAAGAATGGATCGTTTGTGGTACCTATCGGTGCGGCACAGAAAGACTTTACAGTCGTGGAAGAGGTTGCGGATGAGGCGGCAGAAGGCGCATCGGACGGAACATCGGATGATGGGGCAGGTGTTGTTTTGCAAACCCTGTACGGTTTTTCTGTAGCGGCTTCTTCCAATATTTATTCGAAAGGAAATTTCGGTTTCGCTCCTGTGCTCTATCAGGACGGTTCTGTCGGAATCAGTTTTCAGGACGTGGCCGGAGCACCGGAAAGCGGATGCTACCTGGCGATAGCATTGTTTGACGGACAGCAGTTCCTGACCGGAACGCTGAAAGATTATATCCTTTTCCCGGATATTGCACTTTTCAGATAAAACGAATATTACCTTGATGAATAAAGAAAAGAACTACCGTTGTGAAACGGAATGAGAATTTACTAATTCTCTCTTAATTTAACTTTACTATATGACAGGCGGGGATACTCGCGCGAAGAATGGGAATCCTTTTCCCGAGCTTACTCCGCCTTTTTTATGATTCCCGGTCGCTACGGAAGTTCTTTTCAATGATGTAAAATATATAAATCAGTCTGATATGGATAAGAAAATAATGAAGTTGTTGGGTGTCTGCCTGTTCGCTGTTGCGTCTGTGGGGGTGTTGACCGCTTGCAGTGACAATGACGCCGAAAATCCGGAGGGAGGAAAACCCGGTGGAGAAGACGTAAACCCGGCGCCGGAAGTGGTGGAGTTTGTCAACTCCAACTTGGTGTACTGGGGAGATAAAGACGGAGTGGGCACAGATCATTTTGTATTGACGCTTTATACGGATATGGAAGTGGATGCTACTGGTAATCCGATAGGACCGGGCAAGATCATGGCGTTCAGCCTGAATGTCCCGCCATTTGCTTCGGAAGCTACGGAATTTCCGCTCCCTGAAGGCACTTTTGATGCAGCATTGAACGGATATACGTTTGATGAATGGACGTTCAACCTCGGATATATGAATCAAATCGATTTACCGACCGGAAAGGTGGAAATTCCTGCCGGAACTTTCTATGGTGAAGTGAAATCCTACTCTTCGAGTGTCGATGCCGACTTGCTTTCCGATGGTAAAATGACGGTGAAACGGATGTCCGGCGGCGAATATTCGATTAGCGGAACGTTGGTAGGCAATCTTTCCTTGAAACATTATTTCACCTATACGGGAAAAGTAACCACCATCGACCGTCACGAAAACAAGGTTGAAACTTCTAATTCTACCCTGACCGCCGATATTGCACTGAACGGATGGACGCAAGCCCGCCTGCAGGATAAGGGAGATTCTTATTATCTGCAAGATGAATCGTGTCGTGTAGTCGAGTTGTATCTGGCGGAAGACGGTATAAGTCTTGCCGACACCTGGCCGTCCGGTAACGGAAGAGTATTGAAGGTGGAATTTTTCGTGGAATGGGCTACGGATGTAACACAGGGTATTCCGGCAGGCACCTATACAATGGTGGCGCGTGATGAGGGATCGCAGGGTATCCCGCGTGAGTTGCTGAAACCGGGAGGCATTGCCCCGGGTTACCCCAATGTCTTTACATATCCGGGAGGAACCTGGTATGAGAAACTGCAGAACGGAGCCATGAAAGAATATGCACGCATAGACGGCGGAACCATGACCGTGGCACGCGACGGTGACAAACACACGCTGACGATAGACTTTATTGACTGTGATAAGGAACACCCGCACCATGTGCGTACCACTTATTCGCAGGATACTCCTATTACCGTATTCAGCTATCGCCCGCAGTAAATACGGGTGGATGGCATCATTTTACTAATAACGCGATTTTATAATTAACCCTAAAAATAAGAAATATGAAAATTAGATTTATTTCCTTTTTCTTGTTCATGCTGGCAATGAGTTGTTTGGTGGCATGTAGTGACGATGATCCGGCCCCTGATCCCGAACCGGAGCCGGAACCTGTGGAAACTGTGAATACGTACACGTATAAGGATAAGACCATACAAGCCCAATCGGTGTCTTGTTTTGAACAGGATGGCATTGTGTATGTGTGTATGAGTCCGTTGCAGAGTTTGGAAACGCTTGAAGACTTTATGAACAGCGGTAAGGAATATGTGATGTTGGGAGTGAGTAAGAGTCTGGTGGGCAGCCCGGTTACGATAGGCGGCTCTGAAGATGACAATTATGTGCTTTATTACATGGATGCCGATGGTGAGGCTATTCTGGCCGTCAATCCTTATGAGTGGAAAGAGGTGCTGACGCAAGGTAAGTTCACCTTGACGATGACTCCGGGTGAGAATGAAACATCGGCTGTGAAAGCTACTTTTGATTGTACGCTGAAAAGTGGCGGTAAGTTTACAGGGGAGGCTGGTTGTAGCTACAAGGCTCCTGCAAAGTTGCCCAGTGAATTTTCTTTCGGAAGTGAAGTGCGTCCGTTGAAATCGGTGGTGGCTACTGTCATCGGGGGAATTCAATATTTTTATCTTAGTCCGTACGCAGGACTGACAACGGTGGAAGATATGTCGGATACGGAGTTCCTGATGATCGGAATCAATCCCGCTATGTTGGGACAGGTATTGGATATCACGTCTTATGACGGTATGGATTATGCTTTCTATAATATGACAGAATTGGGAGCTGACGACCTGACTGCGGTAGATCCTTATGGATGGTCTGAAATATGTTCGGCAGGTAAGTTCAAAGTGGAAAAGACGGATAATCGGGTGAAAATAACTTTCAGCTTTACTTTGCTTTCGGGTGGAAAGTTCGAAGGTTCTTACGAGGGTGCTTATTCTGAAATTAAACAGAGTACGACGAATATATTAACGTTGAACGGAGAAAACACGCGTGACATCAAAGCTACTTTCTATGAAAAGACGGATGAAGGAGTGGCATTGTATCTCACTCCGTCGAGAATTTCGTCTGCTGCGGACTTGGAGAATGTAAACACATATTATGTGCGTCTCTTTGTCCCGAACGCAGGACTTAACGGGCAGGAAGTGGATATAACAAATACCAATCTGGCTTTTGAATTTACTTATTATAGCCCGTATGACGAAGAAAGAATACAAATATCCAAAGGTCGCCTGGAGGATGCGGCAGGTACGTTCAGTGTATCGAAATCAGCGGATAATGAATATTCATTGACGCTTAACCTCAAATATTTGGGTGATAATAGCCTTAAAATATCAGGTAACTATAACGGTGCTTTCGCGGTGTATGATACGACGATCCCGAATGAATATCGCTTAGGGGTGGACGGTACTCCGGTCACTATCCAGTCTGTGGTGATAGATAAGACGGATGCGGATATTTGTGTTATTTACCTTTCACGACAGCCAGGTATCACTACTGTGGTGGGAATGTCGGCAGCAGATGCAGTGGTGCGTCTTTCGAAAACAATGCTGGATGGAGTGCTCCGCGGATTCTCCGGTGATGATGAAAATGTGAAAATCTCGATTACGTATGAAGGAGTGACTTACAGTCGGGCTAATACCACATTGGGCAATCTGGCTCTGGGAGGCCGGACTTCGGTGTCTCTTCAGGGCAATGAAGTTGAAATGACTTTTGAAGTGGTAGGTATTAAGAAATATGGCGATGCCAGTTTGTCCGGCTACTATAAAGGTGCGGTGACAGTAATAGAGTGACGATTTAATGAAGTGTATTCATGAAGAAAATCTTATTGAAATATTTAAATTTATATGTTTTATCGGGATTGCTTCTGGTGGGTTTTGCCGGATGTAGTGACGATAAAGATAATGATCCGGTAAATCCCGGTCCGGATGTGGAGGAATTGCCTTCCATCGGTACTTATTCATTCCGGGGGGAAGCGAACAGGATCGTGTCCGGTGAGGCTACTATGGACGGTGGTTATTTTACCTGTATCTTTTCTCCGGAAAAGATACAGGACGGGAAAACTAGTACTTATTTTTTGTTTTCTCTGGGTATGTATTGGGAGGGGCAAGTGGTGGATGCATCGACCTTGTACCAAAACGACCAGTATTTCTTTATTTACGAAGATCCGTTCTATTATTATTCCCAATATAAAAGGGTGACGGGAACGTTTTATGTGAAGCGTAACAACGATGAGAATGTTACTGTCAAATTGAATCTGCGGCTTCACGACGGTGTCCGTTTTAAAGCGGAGGTTACAGCCGATTTGATGAAGCCGTCGGGAGGAGGTACTCCGGAATGATATAATCCTTTTTTTATATAATGAGCGGACAGTTCGTTACAGATTATCTTGGACTCTTTATAACAGCAATCAGCAAGTTATAATTTGATTCTCGTGATCTGTGATGAAATGTCCGCTTTGCTTTGGCTTGCCTTTTTTCTTGCCTTGTTTGGCTTTGTCTTTCTCCGAATGATATTTTCCTTATAAAAGAGCCGTTTCAAGGCTCTCCTAAAAACTTGAAGAACAGCCTTACTTGTGCCGGAGTGAGCAGGATGGCTTTTTCACTATATCCGGTTTGAGCGAGTGCGGCTTGCAGTGCAGTGTTCTTGGCAATCCAACTACGGAGGGTGCGTCGTGCCGAGGCGGACTGTATGTGAGGTAGGTAAAGTCCGGCCAACTGGCTTTTGCTATAGGCTTGTATGCGGGTACGGCTCTCTGTTTCTGCTTTTGGGGTTGTTTTTGTTTTCATATTGACTGTTTTTTAGAGGTTTATTTATGAACTCATGCAAAGGTACGCCTTTTTATGTCGGTTGGTTCTGTTTTGTACAGAAGCCTTTGTAGGCATGAATCGTATCAAATTGTGTTTGTCTGTTCTCTCTTGCGACGGGTTGTAACATCGTGTTTCCCTGCTTTTTTCTCTTCGTGTACTTTTGTCTTCGTAATCGGTTACAAACAGTAGTTATTTATTCATCAATCAAAAAAGAAAGGAAAACAGTATGCCATTAATTTACAAACCTTATCAGGCAACACTTGCCAACAAGGAAGGACAGAAACTTTATTATCCCCGTCTGGTGAAATTCGGGAAAATGGTCAATACGCAGAAAATGGCGGAATTGATTGCAGAAAAAGCCTCGCTGACGGCGGGTGATGTTCATAACGTGATTCGTAACCTGATGTCGGTGATGCGCGAACAGTTGCTTAACAGCCGTACGGTGCGCCTCGAAGGCTTGGGAACATTTACAATGATTGCCAAAGCAGGAGGAAAAGGAGTGGAGTTGGAGAGTAAGGTCAGCAGTTCGCAGATCACTTCATTGCGTTGTCAGTTTACCCCTGAATACACCCGTGCCGCTAACGGAAGTGCTACCCGCGCATTGACCACCGGAGTGGAGTTTGTGCACATCAAGGATGTAGCGGGTTCGTTTGTGGCCGACGATGTCGTTGACAAAGACCCGGATGACGGCGACGAACCCGGTGGCGGAGGAGGAGAAGCGCCGGACCCGGCCGCTTGACCGGAAGTGCAGCTGGCAGCTGAATCCGTAGGGATTAACTGATAAGTTTGTCAGGCAAACTAAAGCTTATTGATAGACTTATCAGTAGCCGCGAATCGGGTATAGCTGATGGTTGCACTTCGACCGATATAAAATAGATTATCAACCTTAATAGAAAAGCGAATGAAATTATTACTGGAAAAGTTGTTAGACATTCTTGAGGCTGTTCTGCGGTTCCGTCATCGGAGAAGCAGTAAGACGGAAAAAGATTAGTGTACGTGTAAAAAAATGATCCTGAAAAAAAACGAAACGTGCCGCCCGCACATAGCTCACGGAACCGGTAACAAACGTGGAGCAACTCATAAAGTGAAAGTAAAGTAAGGCTCAAGGTTCAAATGAAGAAGCTGTCTCCCGATGAATGAGGCAGCTTCTTTTTTTGTACCCATTTATTTTTTTCTATTCTTGACCGTATTCAACAAAAAAACTCTATCTTTGTTTTGTAATTGAGACACAGCATATAATGGGAAGATTTATCAATCCCTTTACCGATTTTGGCTTTAAGTTTTTATTCGGCAGAGAGGTAGAAAAGGAGTTGTTAATCGACTTCTTGAACGATTTGCTCGTAGGAGAGCATGTGATTACCGACATTCAGTTCCTTAACAGTGAACAGCAGCCGGAAGTAAAAACAGAATGAGGTCTTATCTACGACATCTATTGCGTAACCGATACCGGTGAACGTATTATCGTAGAAATGCAGAACCGGGAACAGCCTTACTTTAAAGATCGTGCCCTCTTCTATCTTTCTAGGGCCATTACGCAGCAGGCGAAAAGGGGAGTTTGGAACTTTCAATTGGATGCCGTGTACGGAGTGTTCTTCATGAATTTCGTGATGGACAAGGATATGCCCTCTAAAATCAGAACGGATATCGTTCTTTCTGACAGGGATACGGGGAAGCTCTTCAGCAACAAGTTCCGGCAGATTTTTATCGAACTGCCGAACTTCAACAAAGAGGAGGATGAATGTGAAAATGATTTTGAACGCTGGATTTATATACTAAAGCATATGGATACACTTGACCGGATGCCTTTCAAGGCTCGCAAGGCCGTCTTCGAGCGACTTGAAAAGTTGGCTTCCAAAGCAAATATGACCCAGGAGGAAAGAGCCCGGTATGAAGAAGAATGGAAAGTTTATAACGATTATTTTAATACGTTGGACTTTGCTGAACAGAAGGGGGTGCAGAAAGGCTTGCAAAAAGGTAAAGAAGAAACAGCTCGTAATTTGAAAGAATTAGGAGTGGCTGACGATATTATCATAAAATCTACCGGGCTTTCGAAAGAAGAAATCGAAAAATTATAATTTCTTTCATTTTATCGGAAAGAAAGGTTTGGTCGAAAGTGAAAAATAGTCTGTAACTTATGAAGCAAAAGATAGTTGTGGAGACTTTTAACACATTCTTTTTTCGCTAAGAGTGAAGTAGCTAAAAACTATATATGTCTTTTGGGTGAAATAAACGGAATTGGAATATTATCCACGTTAAAATCAGAAAAAAGTTTTCCGTTTTGGAAAACTTTCTGTATCAGCGAGAAAGAAATGTTTCCCGAAATTTAATGTTAAAAGCTAACCAAGCTATTAGATTATCTTCTATCTTTGTATCTGGTTTCGGAGCTAAAAGAGGTTTAGTCAATGAGGGAACGCTGTGTAAATCGGCGACAGTACCCGCTGCTGTAATTCTCTAAGAATCCGCACAATAAGCCACTGCATCGATGTCGGTGTGGGAAGGTGTTGCGAGGGAGGGATAAGTCAGAAGACCTGCCGGAACTTTTTCTTTTAGTTATCAATATTTTAAATTTAAACTTTCGGGAGTTAAAGTTATGAACTACGCGGAAATTTGTATCATCAAACGTGATGGTAAGAGAGAAGATTTCTCTATCAGTAAGATCAAGAATGCAATTAGTAAAGCATTCAGTGCAACAGGTATTCAGGATGAGCAGCAGTTGGTGGCTGACATCACTATGAACGTAATCAGTCAGTTTACTACTCCTACTATTACCGTAGAAGAGATTCAGGATTTAGTAGAAAAGTCGTTGATGAAAGTACGCCCGGAAGTAGCGAAGAAATATATTATTTATCGCGAATGGCGGAATACGGAGCGCGATAAGAAAACCCAGATGAAGCAAGTGATGGACGGCATCGTTGCTATCGACAAGAACGATGTCAACTTGAGCAATGCCAACATGAGCAGTCACACGCCTGCCGGACAGATGATGACGTTCGCTTCCGAAGTAACCAAAGATTATACGTATAAATACCTGTTGCCGAAACGTTTTGCCGAAGCGCACCAGTTGGGAGATATTCACATTCACGACTTGGATTATTATCCGACAAAGACGACGACCTGTATCCAATATGATATGGATGACCTCTTTGAACGTGGTTTTCGCACCAAGAACGGTAGTATCCGTACCCCGCAAAGCATCCAGAGTTATGCTACGTTGGCTACTATTATTTTCCAGACGAATCAGAATGAGCAGCATGGCGGACAGGCAATTCCTGCTTTCGATTTCTTCATGGCAAAAGGTGTGGCCAAATCTTTCCGCAAGCATCTGGCATCGTTCATCAATTTCTATGTCGCCATGGAAAACGGAAATCAGGCCGATGAGAAATCCATCCGCACATTGATTAAAGAATATCTTCCGTCTATCAAGACTACTGAAGCCGAACGCGAAACATTGCGCATTGCTTTGGTGGCTTTACAGATTATTATAGATAAGGAACACCTTGCCCGTATCGTTGAGAAAGCTTATCAGCAGACTCGCAAAGATACCCATCAGGCCATGGAAGGATTTATCCACAACCTGAACACGATGCATTCACGTGGCGGTAATCAGGTGGTATTCAGCTCCATCAACTACGGTACGGACACTTCTGCCGAAGGCCGCATGGTGATCGAAGAATTGCTGAAAGCTACCATTGAAGGATTGGGTACAAGAGGTGAGGTGCCTGTATTCCCGATCCAGATTTTCAAGGTGAAAGACGGAGTTTCTTACTCGGAAAAAGACTTTGAGAAAGCAATGAAAGCGGAAAATATCGAAGAGGCAATGACCGACCGTTACGAGGCTCCCAACTTCGACTTGCTGTTGAAGGCTTGCCAGACTACGGCGAAAGCATTGTTCCCGAACTTCATGTTCCTCGACGCACCTTTCAATCAGAACGAGAAATGGAGAGCGGACGATCCGAAACGTTACATCTACGAATTGGCGACGATGGGTTGTCGCACCCGTGTCTTTGAAAACGTGGCAGGAGAAAAATCTTCTTTAGGTCGTGGCAATCTTTCATTCACTACGCTGAATATGCCGAGACTGGCGATTGAAGCCCGCATCAAGGCGGAAAACCTGATAGAGGATGAACGCAACAAGGATGCCATTGAACAGAAGGCAAAAGAAATTTTCATCGAATCCGTACACCAAATGTCCGTGCTTGTAGCCGATCAGCTTTACGAGCGTTATCAGTATCAGCGTACGGCCCTGGCACGTCAGTTCCCGTTCATGATGGGAAATAATGTGTGGAAAGGCGGCGGTGAGCTGAACCCGAATGAACAGGTGGGTGATGCATTGCGCAGCGGTACGCTGGGTATCGGATTTATCGGCGGACACAACGCGATGGTGGCTCTCTACGGACAAGGTCACGGCCACAACCAGAAAGCATGGGACACGCTGTATGAAGCGGTGATGGAAATGAATAAAGTGGTAAACGAATATAAAGAGAAATATAACCTGAACTACTCCGTTCTGGCTACTCCTGCCGAAGGACTTTCGGGACGTTTCACTAAAATGGATCGTCGGAAATATGGAAAAATCCCCGGAGTGACAGACCGCGACTATTATGTCAACTCTTTTCACGTAGACGTGAAAGAACCGATCAGCATCGTTGAGAAAATCAAGCGTGAAGCTCCGTTCCACGCCATTACGCGCGGCGGACATATCACGTATGTAGAACTGGACGGTGAAGCACAGAAGAATGTACGTGCCATCGCCAAGATTGTGAAAGTGATGCACGACGAGGGGATTGGCTACGGCTCTATCAATCACCCGGTAGATACTTGCCATAACTGTGGTTACAAAGGGGTTATCTTCGATAAATGTCCGGTGTGCCAGAGTGAAAGCATCCTTCGTATGCGCCGTATAACCGGTTACCTGACAGGCGATTTGAGTTCCTGGAACTCTGCTAAACGGGCAGAAGAACAAGACCGCGTAAAACACCTGTAGAAGTGAATTTATTAGGAACTTATCCTGAAACGATTGTCGATGGTGAAGGCATCCGGTACTCTATTTATCTTGCCGGATGTTCCCATCACTGTCCTGGTTGCCACAACCCGGAGAGCTGGAATCCGAGGGCGGGGGAAGAGTTGACGGAAGAAAAAATACAGTCCATCATCCGTGAAATCAAGGCAAATCCTTTGCTGGACGGTGTTACTTTTTCCGGTGGTGATCCGTTCTTCCATCCGGAGGAGTTTCTGCTTTTACTGAAACGGGTGAAAGAGGAGACGGGGATGAATGTGTGGTGCTATACAGGATATAGCTACGAAGAAATCAAGGCACAGCCCCGCTTGAGTGCTGCTCTTGATTATATAGATGTGTTGGTGGACGGACGCTTCGAGCAGGCTCTTTTCTCTCCGTATCTGGAGTTCAGGGGAAGCAGTAATCAACGGATCTTGAAGTTGAAGTAACGACTTTTCTCCACTAAAAAAACTTATTTTTCAAAGGAAACAAAAACACCTGTACCATTGTTTTGTTTACCTTTACGAAACCAAGTGAATCATTTTTCATCACGGAGTAACGCGGTGCTTTTTTTGTAGTCGGTGGTGTTTGTGTTTGCATCCCTGCGTTGCTTTATGGTGAAAAAAGAATGACTACTTACAAGAATAAGTTTTTATGGTACAATCGATAAATTCAACTCAAAAAATAGAGGAAACCGACGGATTGCCGATGCCTAAGCGTATTTGGGCGGTGGTGTCCGTCGGATTCGCTCTTTGTATGTCGGTATTGGATATTAACATCGTCAATATCGTACTACCCACGCTTTCGCATGATTTTGGGACTTCTCCCGCTGTAACAACCTGGATTATCAACGGCTATCAGCTGGCTATCGTCATATCGCTACTGTCTTTTTCCGCTTTGGGTGAAATCATCGGTTACCGGAAAGTCTTTCTTTCAGGTATCGGTCTGTTTTGCATCACTTCGTTGATTTGTGCCTTGTCCGATTCGTTTTGGACGCTAACCGTCGCCCGTATTTTTCAGGGGTTCAGTGCCTCTGCCATCACCAGCGTGAATACGGCACAGCTACGTTACATCTATCCGAAGAGCCAGATTGGGCGGGGAATGGGGATTAATGCGATGGTCGTTGCCATATCGGCTGCCGCCGGGCCTTCTGTGGCGAGCGGTATTCTTTCTATTGCCAGCTGGCACTGGTTATTTGCTATTAATGTTCCGTTAGGACTTACCGCATTGTTCCTCGGCATCAAACATCTGCCAAGGCAGGAGGAACGCTCGAAACGCAAGTTTGATTATATCAGCGCCATAGCGAATGCGGTTACCTTCGGCCTGCTTATATATACGCTGGACGGATTCGCCCATCACGAGGAAATGGATTTCCTTTTCATCCAACTGGTTGTATTGGCAGTGGTAGGCACGTACTATGTGCGCCGGCAACTCACGCAGACTACTCCGCTATTGCCGCTCGACCTGTTGCGGATTCCGATTTTCCGGTTATCCATCCTGACTTCCATTTGTTCCTTTATCGCTCAAATGTCGGCAATGGTTTCCCTGCCTTTTTTCCTGCAGAACACTTTAGGACACAGTGAGGTGATGACCGGACTTTTGCTTACTCCGTGGCCGTTGGCTACGCTGGTCACGGCTCCATTGGCAGGGTATCTCGTGGAGCGTATTCACCCCGGTATACTGGGAAGTATCGGGATGGTTTTGTTTGCCATCGGGCTTTTCTCGCTTTCCAGTCTGACTGCCGAATCATCTGATATAAGTATCATCCTGCGTTTGATGTTGTGTGGTGCGGGCTTCGGATTGTTTCAGACGCCGAACAATAGCACGATTATCTCTTCCGCTCCTACGCAGCGTTCGGGAGGGGCCAGTGGGATGCTGGGAATGGCCCGCCTGTTGGGACAGACCACCGGAACAACATTGGTTGCCTTGCTTTTCAGCTTTGTCACTCATAGCCGGAGCACGGCTGTTTGCCTGATGGTGGGGAGTGGGTTTGCCGTTGTGGCAGCTATCGTCAGTAGCTTGAGGCTATCACAGCCTTCCACCCTGAAAAGAAAATAATGAAGTCCTGAAAGAGGATTAAGTCTTTCAGAACTTCACAGGAACATCATACAACATATCAGTAAGCAATCATTCAAGATGAACTTGAAAGATTTGACTTTCTAGTATTTCGTTTCCCGTATGACTTCTACCAGACGGCGGAAGTCTTCCGGATGCACATCACCGATGTTTCCGATACGGAAGGTATCTGCTTTTGAAATCTTTCCCGGGTAAATCACGAATCCTTTATTTTTCAGTGCATAATAGAATGTTTTGAAGTCGAATCCTTCATGCGGATAAAGGAAAGAAGTGATGATAGGCGACTGGATGTCATCTTCGAGCAGTGTTTTGAATCCGAGTGCACGCATACCTTCCACCAAAATACGGTGATTTTCGCAGTAGCGTTGGTAACGTGCTTCTACGCCTCCTTCTTCAAGCAATTCGGTCAAGGCTTGTTTGAAAGCACGGACAACATGTGTCGGTGAAGTGAAGCGCCATTTTCCGTGTCCTTTTTCCATTGTTTCCCATTGGTCGTAGATGTCCAGGGAAAGAGAGCGTGCCACTCCTTTGCAATATTTTAATTCCGAACGGCGGGCGATGATGAATCCGAATCCCGGTACACCCTGAATACACTTGTTGGAACTGCTGATTAGGAAGTCGATACCGAGTTCGTTTACATCTAAGGGAATACCTCCGAAGCTGCTCATACAGTCTACAATCAGCTTTTTACCATGCATCTTGACGATGTGGGACAGTTCTTTGATCGGATTCAGGATACCGGTCGTTGTTTCGCAATGAACGAAAGCGACATGTGTGATATCGGAGTTATTGCTAAGATAATCGTCTACATATTCAACTGATACCTGCTCTGTTTCTTCAAAAGCCAGCATGTCGTAGTCGAGATGGTAATATTCTGCAATGTTGCCCATACGGTCGCCATAGGCTCCGTTGCTACAAATCAGGAGTTTGTCTTTCGGGGTGATGGTGGCGCCCAAAACGGCTTCCACGCAATAGGTTCCGCTTCCCTGTAAAAGGATGGAAGTGTATTCTTCCGGTTTTTTAGTGGCGATGTTAACCAGGTCTTTGCGGAGTTCCTGAACAATGCCGAGGTTGTAGTCTTCGTCCCATGTACACCAGTCGGTCATCATGGCTTCTTTTACTGTTTCAGAGGTGGTTAGAGGTCCCGGAGTTAATAACAAATATGGTTTCATAATGATGTTTTCTTTAGAAATGAATAAATAAATGATTTTGTTTCTTTTCTGATTGTTGGGTGCGGGCTTGAATGTTAGTTGCCGGCGTTGATCGTTTCAATCAGTGCGGGAAGTTCTTCGATAGTGCGTATCACGTAAGAAGCTCCTGCGGCAAGCATGCGCTCTTTGACATCGGCGATGCGGGCTTCGGGTTCGGAGGCAGGCATTGATTTTGTTTCTGCTTCGGTAAGTGCCATTTCATTGCTGCCGAGAATCACGCCTACACTATACACTTTCGCGTTCACTCCTTCGAGAATATCGGCAATCGTATCACCCACTTTTATAACGGCGTCGAGGCTGGGGACTGCTAATTTCGTCAGGTTCTCAAAAATCATGTAAGGAGCGGGACGTCCGGCGGGAAGTAGGTTGGGAGTGGCGCAATAATCCACGTGGTATCCTTTTGCCTGTGCGGCGGGGAGAACTACATCCATCATTTCGCGGGTATAGCCGGTGGTCGATCCTATTTTAATACCTGCGGCACGCAATTTTTCCAAAGTTGGGATTACTCCCGGAATAGGGTCTGTGTAGTTTTCGAGAGAGGCGAAGAGATGCTTCTCGAAAAGGCGGTTTAGTTCTACCACGTCTTCTTCCGTCCAGGCGCGTTGGTAACGGGCGGTAAACTGTTCGTTCACGTCAGGCATGGAAAGTAGTTCGCGGATGTGTTGAATTTTGGGTAGTCCCATTGGTTTGCGGGTCTGTACAACATCGATTACCAGTCCTTTTTCGGCAAATGCTTCGATAAAAGCAGCCACGGGGGCAAAACATCCATAGTCAACGGCTGTACCAGCCCAGTCCATAATAATACATTCAATCTTTTTCATTCTTGTTTCTATATAATATTGGTTTATTCGTCAGAAATTAGTAAGAAGCGAGGGAGGGGACGGGGCAAGATTCGTTCCCGCGTATTTCACCCTGTTTCCCTTTTCTGTATTTTTGTGTCAGATAAATCATTGCTAAGGTGAACGCAAAGGTGCAGACGATTCCTACTGTCCCTGCCATCGTATTGTAGAATTCCAGCCAATTCAAATCCGGGTTGAAACATTCTTTCACTACCAATACCACCACTGTGCCTGTGTAGCCGATGGAATCGACCATCGCTATGAAGAAACCTACATTTCCCTTGATGCGGAAACAGGCGATGAAGCGGTCGAAGAAGATGGTTTGAAAGCTCAAGTAAGAAAAATAGAGGCAGAGGCTCTGGATAAATAACCACACGAGCGGAGAAAGTTGCAGGGTATGGTAGTTGAATGCCACAGTGCTAAGTGTGATTGCTCCCGCAATGACAAGGGTCAATAGAACGGAAAGTACTTTGATGTGGCTTTTCATCACTGCCAGGGTGGCGAAAATGGCTAGGATAATCAGTGTGACTACACCGTCCACTTTGGCGAATACCCACGGGGAAAGTCCGGCGGCATTGACGTCTATGATTTTCACCAGAAAGTCTTCCTTGACATCTTGCAAAACGGTGAGAAAGAGGTTGGCGAAGAAAAGCAGTGTCAATATGGGAGCAAAGCTGCGGAACAGGTTCCAGCGTTGTTGTTTGTTGAGAGTGACACGTTCCACACGCAGTGCTTTGTCTTCGGCAGTCGGTTTGGGCAGGTGATCGAGGATATAGCCCAGTCCTGCCAGCAAGGGCAATGCTACCGCACCGATCAGTGCAGGCATCCAGAATTCACTGACATGCAGGGTGTCGACAACGAAAAGTCCGATGGATTTGGCTGTGCCGCTACTGACTGCGATACTAAGTCCGAAAAGGGAAGCGAGCAGATCCGTCACCCGGCGTCCTTCGAGGAAGCTGAAGATGACTCCCCACATACAGCCAAGCGACAGTCCGTTGAAGAACAACGCCAACACATTGAACGGGCGGGGTAGGCATCCGAAAAGAACCAAAGAGAGTTCGGCCACTAAAATAGAAACAAGAATGAATTTCAGGCGGCCTTCTCTCTTCAGTTCGGAAATAAGTTTGATCCCGATAAACTTGGATACCATATATCCGAATATCTGGATGATGCTGGTGGCTATCTTATAGTCCATACCAAATAGTTCCATGCCGTCGAACGTGGCGGCGGTGAACGGTTTGCGTAGTGCGTAGACTAATGAATAGGATAGCAGTGCCGCTCCTCCCGCATAAAGGATAAAGAGTAAATCGGAAAGTTTCTTTTGGGCCGAAGGCGACAGTTTTTCTTTGAAATTCATAATGCTATTTTTTTTGTTTCCGGTGCAAAAGTAGGGTGTCGGAGCGAACGAAAAAATGAATTTCAATGAATCATATTGTATATATGAGCCTTTAAGTGTACTGAAATATTAATGTAATATTCATGCAATACAAACATAATACCTTAGTCATTCCTTTGCAACGGAATCAATTAACAAACCGAAAAATCATGGACGAACTTACGGATATTTATAAAAGAATAGAGTACCTGCGCAACAACGGGGTGAAGATGAAAGAAATTGCCGACCGGGTGGATATGGCTCCGAGTGTGTTGTCTGCTTTGTATTCGAGTGTGCTTCCCGCTTATATCGACTTATTGAAAACACGCACACCGGACGAGGCGCTGGATGAAGCTTTGGCACTGGTGAATAATGTTTCCAAGAAACGCTTATTAAATAATGTGGGATCGGTGAGGCTGTTGCTTCAGGAGATGGAGCCGGACGTGCAGAGCGAGGCGGAGAGTGGCAACTCTTTTATCAAGTTGCTGGGGAAAGAGGCGAAGGAGTCTGTGCAGGAGGTGTATAATTATAGCGGTATGTATCTTAGTTACAGTTTGTCGTCTTCTACGGATAGCTTGAAGATCGAGCCGTACATGATTTGTGCTTCCGAGAATAATGAGTATGTGAAGGTGGGGATGATTAATGCGTATAAGTCGGTGCATTGGGGGAGCGGGATTATCAGTAATCATCAGAACTCTTACCTGATGTTCAACGAAAGGGATTTGCCACAGTTTGCGCTGGTGACTATTTACCTGCAACTTCCGCATTATGAGTTTCCGAATATGCTGAAAGGGCTTTATCTCTGTCTGGACTACAATCATAATCCGATTGCGCGTCGTATTGTACTGGTGAAACAGTCGGATAGTACGGATGTTAATCAGTTTCTGGAGATGGAAGGGTGTCTGGTTCCGCGGGCGGAATTGACTCCGGAATTGGAGGTGTACTATAATTATACGTGTCAGGAGGGAGATTATATCAAAACGTGCACGGTGCCTTCACCTAAGTTGGATGAGACGGATTTGGAGAGAGAGAAGAAGATGTTGAAGATTTAAAGACAAACAACAATAAAAAAAGATCCCGGATGAAAATTGGTTTTTAAAACCTTTTTCATCCGGGATGATTCTTTTTATATGTTTTCTCTATCTTTCTATTGTTATATTCGCTAGAAGAAGAATCGCAAAATATCATTGAAGTTAGCCCATATCAACAGACCGAAGAGCAGAATCATACCGGTCATCTGGGCGTATTCCATAAACTTGTCGCTCGGTTTGCGGCGGGCTATCATCTCGTAGAAGAGGAAGAGCACGTGGCCACCGTCTAATGCGGGGATAGGGAGGATGTTCATGAAAGCCAGGATGATGGAAAGGAAGGCTGTCATATACCAGAACTGGTGCCAGTCCCAGGTAGCGGGGAAGATGCTGCCGATCGTTCCGAAGCCGCCCAGTTGTTTGGCTCCTTCTTTTGAGAAGAGGTATTTCATGTTTCCTACATAGCCTTTCAGGGTTTTCACACCGAGGGAGACACCTGCGGGGAAGGATTCAAAGAAGGCATATTCTTTTTTTACCATAGGGAGCAGACGGTCTGTGACGAGACAGGCGGTTACACCCATCAGGTAGGCGGAGTCTACACGCATACTTAGCGTGTCTGTTGCACCGTTACGCACATAAGTCAGCGTGATTAGACGCGGATCTATGCTGTCTTTGAGCAGGGTTGCTTCGTTTTTCTTACGTTCTGCCATCGCTTCTTTGAAGTCGGAGAAAGAGATCGGTGTTCCGTTCAGGGCGATGATGCTGTCACCTGCCTGGATTCCTGCTTGTGCGGCAGGAGAGTTCACCATTACGCTGTCTATAACGTACGGGAAACGGTAGGAGGCGAAGCGGACACTGTCTGCCAAGAGGCGTTGCATCAGGTCTTCCGGGATATAGACGGAGGCTTTTGCCCCGTTACGGATGACGCTTACTTCGCGTGCATCGGCAATCTGGCTCAACATGTCGCCGTCATAACGTTCGAAAGGAACACCGTCGGCAGAAAGGAGGATATCACCGTCCTGGAAACCTACCGCTTTGGCAGTCTCGTTGAATTCCATACCAAGAGGGGCTTCCTGTACCTTTATATATTGGTCGCCCCATGCAAAAAGAATCATGGAGTAGATGAACAGTGCCAACAGGAAGTTGAACAGTACGCCACCCACCATTATCAGCAGACGTTGCCACGCCGGCTTGGAACGGAACTCCCACGGTTGTTCGGGTTGTTTCATCTGTTCGGTATCCATCGACTCATCAATCATGCCGGCTATTTTGACATAACCGCCCAATGGCAACCAGCCTACTGCATACTCTGTGTCACTTTTCTTGGGTTTGAACTTAAAAAGGGTGAACCAAGGGTCAAAAAATAAGCAGAATTTTTCTACACGCACCTTAAACAAACGGGCAAAAAGAAAATGCCCGCCTTCATGAACGATAACGAGCAAGGATAAGCTCATAATCAATTGCAGGGCACGAATCAAAAATGTTTCCATATAGTCTATTTACAGTTTAAAGCCTTCAACTAATTCTCTACCGAAGAGAGGATATAAAGGCTATTTTCAATTTATATTAATACTAATCAATTTCTTTATTTTCTTTGTTCATCAATGGGATGAAGCGGATCATATCAGACTGGCTGCTATTTTCCTTGCTTCCGCATCCGTAGCTACATAATCGTCGTATGTCGGATTGGCGATGAAGGCAACCCGTTCCATTGTTTTCTCTATTACGTCGCTCATGCCGAGGAAGCTGATGCCGTCTTTCAGGAAAGAGGCTACCACTACTTCATTGGCAGCATTGACGATACAGGGCATATTCCCTCCGCGGTACATCGCTTCGTAGGCGAGTGCCAGGTTGCGGAACCGTTTCGTATCGGGTTGCTCAAACGTCAGATTCGTGCATTGGGAGAAATCGAGCCTGTCGAAAGAAGAGCTGATACGGTCGGGGTAGGAGAATGCGTACTGGATGGGCAGGCGCATATCTGGCATCCCAAGTTGTGCCTTGACAGCTCCGTCTTCAAACTGCACCATCGAGTGGATGACTGATTGCGGATGCACCACCACTTCGATCTGGCTGGGCTGAACACCAAACAACCATTTGGCTTCGATCACCTCAAAACCTTTATTCATCATGGAAGCGGAGTCGATTGTGATTTTTGCTCCCATTTCCCAGTTGGGATGTTTCAAGGCTTGCGTCTTTGTGACGGATTTCAGCTGTTCCAAGGTGCAAGTGCGGAACGGACCTCCGGAGGCTGTCAATATCACTTTCTCGATCGGGTTACCCACTTCTCCCGCTAAACACTGAAAAACAGCAGAGTGTTCAGAGTCTACCGGCAGAATCGGAGTGCGATATTGTTGTGCCAACTGATTAATCAGTTCGCCCGCTACTACCAATGTTTCTTTATTGGCCAACGCAATCGCTTTCTTGGCGCGGATGGCGTTGATGGTTGGTTTTAGTCCGGCATAACCGACCATGGCTGTCAACACCATGTCGATGGGGCCTGCTTCTACAATCTGACAGATAGCGTCTGTGCCTGCGTACACTTTGATAGGCAGGTCGCTCAATGCTTCTTTCAGTTCGGAATACTTTTCTTCGTTGGCTATCACTACCACTTCCGGCTGGAACTTCCGTGCCTGGGCAATCAGTAGTTCCACGCGGTTGTTGGCTGTCAGCGCATAGGCTTCGTACAGGTCGGGATGTTCTTCGATGACTTGCAGAGCCTGCGTCCCGATGGAGCCTGTTGAGCCTAGGATAGCTATTTGTTTTTTCTTTTTGTTAGTCTCTATATTCATTTTTCTATTATCACTTAAAATACGATGTATTTTTCGGGATTCACCGGATGACCTTTATACCAAAGTTCGAAATGGAGGTGCGGCCCTGTACTAAGTGTGCCGCTGTTTCCTACCAGAGCGATGGCTTCGCCTCCTTTCACGCGTTCACCTTCCTTTTTCAGGAGGGAGCCGCAGTGTTTATAGATTGAAATTAAATCCTGGTTATGTTGTACGCCAATCAGATAACCTGTCTCGGCGGTGTATGTACTTAGGATGACGGTCCCGTCCATGGTTGCCAATACACTTTCGTTGGGATTGGCGGCGATGTCGGTGCCGTAATGTTTCTTCTCGGCATTGAAGTGGTCGGACACCATACCTCGTGTCGGACGGTATAAAATGAGTCCGGTCACGTCCGGTTGGGAAGTGATGGAGGTCAGGTTATATTTTTCATTCTCTTCATACTGACGGCGGAATTCTTCTTCCCGTTTGGTACGTTCCATCAGTGTGTCTTCGCGGGCAGTGGTCAGTGAATCGAGTGTCTGCACGCTGTCGATGGATACTTTTCCACTGAAGATATCCTGAATGTTCATGATGTAAAGATTCTGCTTGTTGAGCACTTGTTGTAAAGAGTCTACACGCAGGGCATTGTCCACGATTTGTGTACGGACTTCACTGTTCATGTATCCGGGGAGGTAGTTGCGCAGCGGGGTGAAGGTGATGATGCAGGAAGCGATCAGGAAAAGTACCGCCAGCACGCAAAGTAATACGGAAAGTCCATTGAGCTTGGATACGCGAAGTCCGACAATTTCTTCAAGTGTATTTTCATTAACGATCGTTAGTTTATACTTGAACTTGAAATTTTTCCAGAAAGCTTTACTTCGTCTTCTCTTTGGCATCTCGGGTATTTACTGTTTTTACGATTTACTATTTACTATTTTCAGTGGATGAGCGGCTCATCGTTTGATTCGTTCTCACCGGTCATCTTCCAATTCCTCCAGATTGAGCAACCCTTCGGGAAGTTCCACCGTGATGAGTTTCTGTTTCTGGTCTATTCCTACGATAAATTCCTCCTGGGCGGGAACGAGCAGTTCCTCTTCTTCCGCTCCTTCAACCACGAAAAGGGTGTTTACCGTAGTGGTATCTACATCTATGACTTCTCCCAGAAGTCCGTGATGGATGTCTTCCATTTGGAAACCGATGAAGAAGTTCCAGGACAGTTCGCCGTCTTCCGCTTCTTCGGCGTGTTTCACGGGGAAGTAGACTTCAATGTTGGTGAACATTCGGGCACGTTCGGCACTGTCGACTCCTTCCAGTTTCACCAAGGCGGTGGAGTCTGAACGGAAGCGGTATTCTTCGATGAAGAAAGGCACGAAAATGCCATCGAGCAGGCATATCAGGTAATCACAGTCCACACGGTCGAAAATATCGTCCGTGAAGGTAAATTGCAATTCGCCGTGGATGCCGTGCGGTTTATTGAATAATCCTATCTTGTATACTTCTTCTTTCTTTATCATATCCGGGTGATTCTGGCTCCGATAGCGTTCAGACGTCCTTCGATGTTCTGATAACCACGGTCTATCTGTTCGATGTTACTAATGGTACTGGTGCCTTCGGCGCTCATGGCGGCAATCAGAAGGGCGATACCGGCACGTATATCCGGTGAAGTCAGGCGGGCGCCGCGCAGCTTGAAGCCGTGGTTGTGTCCGATGACTACGGCGCGGTGAGGGTCGCAGAGAATGATCTGTGCACCCATGTCGATCAGCTTGTCCACAAAGAACAGGCGGCTTTCGAACATTTTCTGATGGATCAGTACGCTGCCTTTGGCTTGTGTGGCTACAACGAGCATCACACTTAGCAAGTCGGGAGTCAGTCCCGGCCAAGTGGCGTCGGCTATCGTCATGATGGAGCCGTCGATAAATGATTCTATCTGGTATGTTTCCTGTGCGGGAACGTAAATATCGTCTCCTCTTTGTTCGAGCTTGATGCCCAGACGGCGGAAGCTCTCGGGGATGATTCCAAGATTTTCGTAAGAAACATTCTTGATGGTAATTTCGCTTTTCGTCATTGCCGCCATGCCGATGAAGCTGCCCACTTCAATCATGTCGGGCAGTACGGTGTGTTGCGTGCCGTGCAGTTCTTCCACGCCTTCGATGGTGAGCAGGTTGGATGCGATACCGCTGATTTTGGCTCCCATCCGGTTGAGTAACCGGCAGAGTTGTTGCACGTAGGGTTCGCAGGCGGCATTGTAAATGGTGGTCGTACCTTTGGCAAGTACGGCTGCCATGACGATGTTGGCTGTTCCGGTGACAGATGCTTCGTCCAGTAGCATATAGCTTCCCTGAAGTCTGTCGGCCGTTATTTCGTAGATACCCCGCTCTTCGTCGTAGCGGAAGTCGGCCCCTAAATTCTGAATACCTACAAAGTGAGTGTCCAGACGGCGGCGACCGATTTTATCTCCTCCCGGCTTGGAAATCAATGCCTTGCCGAAACGTGCCACCATGGGACCTATAAGCATCACAGAGCCTCGCAGACTGGAACATTTCTTTAGGAATTCATCGCTTTCCAAATAAGCCAGGTCTACATTTTCTGCTTTAAAACTATAAGAATCAATGCCTTTCTTCGCAACCGTCACTCCCATCTCCCGCAAGAGCTGAATCAGGTTGTTGACATCAAGAATGTCAGGTATATTGTTCACCGTCACTTCCTCTGCGGTCAGCAACGTGGCACAGATTATCTGCAAAACTTCGTTTTTAGCTCCTTGCGGGTGGATTTCTCCGCTAAGCCGATGTCCTCCTTCGATTACAAATGAAGCCATTAATTTTTTTAGTATTAAGTATAAAGTGTTTAGTATCTTCTTTTATTGTTTTGACGATTGTTGGTATAGTTCGTCTTCGGACGGTAGTTCTGATTCAGGCGTTCTGCCATCAGCCGGACGATATCGTCGGTCATTTGGAGTTCCCCGTTAGACAGTTCGTACAGGTCTTCGGCAATCTTTTTGTCGTCCACTGTATCTTTGTTCCATGCCAGGTAATCCTTTTTCATGTGGTTGCAGATAAGGGCAATCAGGTTTCTCTTTTCGTTTCCTTCAGGGAATTCGATCGCTTTTTTTATCAGTACTTCCAGCGTATGTCCGTAGTGACGGTAACGCATACGGGCAGTGGAGTAGGGGATATGGTCCGGGCGGGTCACCAGATTGTCCTTGCGGATGATTTCATACGGATAGTCAATATCCAGCTCAAAACCGGACATGATAGCCAGGTGGTCCCAAAGCTTGTGCTTGAAATCGGGTACATCACGCAAATGGGGGAACATATTTCCCATAATGTTGATGATGGTGTTGGCACAACGCTGACGTTCTGCACGATCCTGAATGGTCAACGCATAATCTACCATGTTCTGGATGCTACGTCCGTATTCGGGAAGCGGCATTCTTTTCTGTTGAGTATTGTATTGCATTTGTTAAATTAAAATTGAGAATTAAAAATTAAAAAATTAAAGAAGCTTTTTCGGCATGGAGGCAACGAATTCTTTCAGGTAGAAAGGTTCGAAGTAAGCCACGTCTTTATAGTCTTCATCGGCCACTACTTTTTCTGCCAGTGGGAACATCATTTTAGCCAACGGATGGATATTGTCGATAAAATGTGCGTTCGGATGCGTGATCTGTTCGCGGCATTTGTCGGCTCCGTTTCCAAAGAAATAAACCGGTTGTTCGTTCAGGAACTCCAGGTAAGAGTTCTCATCTACGATGTCGGCGGCAACTGTACGTTTCACTTGTAGACGACGGTCATAGACGGCTGCATATACTTCCATGCGGCGGGCGTCGATCATCGGACAAAGCAAAGCGTTTTCGGGCAAGTCGTGATACAACAGCACCGGAACACTCAATACTTCCAGCGTCGGGATACCGATCAAGGGGATATTGCGCCCGTAACAAATTCCTTTCGCCATAGAAACCCCGATTCGGAGTCCGGTGTACGAACCCGGTCCGCAACTCACTGCAACGGCATCCAAAGGGATGGCATGACTGTCTATGAACGACAATGCTTCATCTACAAAAACTCCTAAAGACACGGCGTGTGAAGGGCCTTTCAAGTCTTCTTTCACAAAAATCGTCTGTCCGTCTTGACTGGCCGCTACCGAGCAAACAGAGGTAGAGGTTTCAATATTCAGTATACACGACATAAAAATCAGCTTATTAAATTGTCGCAAATTTACATGATTATTTCCAATTCTTAAAATATTCGTGTACTTTTGCACAAAACTTTAAGGTTATGATACAGTCTATGACAGGATACGGTAAAGCTACGGCCGAACTTCCTGATAAAAAAATAAATGTAGAAATCAAGTCGCTCAACAGCAAGGCAATGGATTTGTCCACTCGCATCGCTCCGGCGTATCGTGAAAAAGAGATTGAAATCCGTAATGAGATTTCTAAAGTTCTGGAACGTGGAAAAGCTGACTTCAGCCTGTGGATAGAGAAGAAGGAGGGTGCGGATGCTGCTCCCATCAATAAGGATGTACTGAAAAGTTATTATAGCCAGTTGGATTCGATAAGCCGCGAACTGGGGATTCCTTGTCCCGCACCGGAAGACTGGCTCCAACTATTACTCCGCATGCCGGACGTGATGACGAAAACGGAAATTCAGGAACTGACGGAAGAGGAATGGAGCATGGTGCATGCTACCATACTTGAAGCCATCAGTCATTTGGTCGATTTCCGCAAACAGGAGGGGGCTGCATTGGAAAAGAAATTCCGTGAGAAGATTGCCAACATCAACAGTTTGCTCGAACAGATTACTCCTTACGAGAAAGAACGTGTAGAGAAAGTGAAGGAACGCATCACTGATGCTCTCGAAAAGACGTTAAGCGTAGACTACGACAAGAATCGTCTGGAACAGGAACTGATTTACTACATCGAAAAACTGGATGTCAACGAGGAAAAACAACGTCTTAGCAACCATCTGAAATATTTCATCAGCACGATGGAAAGTGGTAGCGGACAGGGTAAGAAGCTTGGTTTTATCGCCCAGGAAATGGGTCGGGAGATCAATACGTTAGGCAGCAAGTCCAATCATGCTGAAATGCAGAAGATCGTAGTTCAGATGAAGGATGAACTGGAACAGATTAAGGAACAGGTGCTGAACGTGATGTAAAACAGTATCTATCATTTTTAATTCTTAATTCTTCATTAAACTTATGACCGGTAAGCTAATTATTTTCTCTGCTCCGTCGGGTTCGGGCAAATCTACTATAATCAATTATCTGCTGACGCAGAACTTGAATTTAGCGTTTTCTATTTCTGCTACCAGCCGTCCTCCGCGTGGAACGGAGCAGCATGGGGTTGAATATTTCTTCCTTACGCCGGAAGAATTTCGCCAACGCATTGAGAACAACGAATTTCTGGAGTATGAGGAGGTGTATAAGGACCGTTATTACGGAACGCTGAAAGCGCAGGTAGAAAAGCAATTGGAAGCGGGTCAGAATGTGGTGTTTGACGTAGATGTGGTTGGCGGATGCAATATCAAGAAGTTTTATGGCGATCGTGCGTTGTCGGTGTTTATCCAGCCGCCTTCGGTGGAAGAATTACGCTGCCGGTTGGAAGGACGTGGAACGGATGCGCCGGAAGTGATTGAAAGTCGCATCGCTAAGGCGGAATATGAATTGAGTTTTGCTTCGCAATTCGATTGTGTGATTGTCAATGATAATTTGGAAACTGCTAAAGCGGAAGCTTTGAAAGTTATCAAAGAGTTTTTGGAACAATGAATAAGCAGAAAACCGGAATCTTCAGCGGATCATTCAATCCGATTCACATCGGACATCTTGCTCTAGCCAACTACCTTTGTGAGTATGAAGGATTGGATGAAATCTGGTTTATGGTGAGTCCGCAGAATCCTTTGAAAGCACAGGAGAAGTTATGGAATGATGAATTACGTCTCGAACTGGTAAAGTTGAGCATCAGTGACTATCCTCGTTTTCAGGCTTCAGATTTTGAGTTTCATTTGCCTCGCCCCTCATATAGCGTATATACGTTGGAGAAACTGCGTGAGGCATTTCCCGATCGCGAGTTTTATTTCATTATCGGTTCCGATAATTGGGAACGTTTTGGATATTGGTATCAGTCCGAACGTATCATTAAAGAGAATCAGATTCTTATTTACCCCCGTCCCGGCTTTCCCGTCAAAGAGGAGGAATTGCCGGAAACGGTGCGTCTTGTTCATTCTCCTGTATTTGAAATCAGTTCTACTTTTATTCGAGAAGCATTGGATGCAGGGAAAGATGTTCGATACTTTGTGCATCCAAAGGTCTGGGAGACTATAAAAGAAAGATAATATACGTCTTTGAATATATTAAAATATATATCCGACAGAATATAACGGATAATTTGTCAGCCACTCCTGTTGCCGGTAATCTGACATGGAAAAACGAATGCCATGTAGTCCTGGATTTTTTTCAACAAAAGAACGCAGACTTTTCGACTGTAAGTTTTCTTCTGCTTTCACTTCAACCGGAATAATATAGATTTCTTTTTGCAATAGAAAATCCAACTCTCCTTTGGAAGTATCTGAAGACCAGTAATAAATATTCAAGCCTTTCACCGATTTCAGTTGTTGTAACACATATTGTTCGGTAATTGCTCCTTTATAATCGGTAAATAAAATATTTCCTTCCAATAATGCCTGTGGGGGGAGTCCGCTCATTGCTCCCATTAATCCGGTATCCAGCATAAATAGCTTGAATGCAGAAAAATCTTCGTATGCCGATAAAGGTATTCCACCTTTCTTTACCCGGTTTACTTTATAAATAAGGCCGGCATCTATCAACCATTCCATAGCCAGTTCAAAATCTTTGGCTCTTGCTCCTTCTTTTATAACTCCATAAATGAATTTGCGATTTTCTTTTGCCAACTGTGCCGGAATCGAACGCCATACCATACGAATTCTGGGTACTTCGGCAATAGGAGCATGTTTGGAGAAATCACGATCATAAGAATCCAGTATATTTTGTTGTAACTGGCGGACTTCGGTATAGTCTTTGTGTTCAATAAAGGCATTGACTACTTCAGGCATTCCTCCTACGAAATAATACTGTTTAAGGAAGTCGGTGAGTTTAGAGCGGAAGGTAGAAATCAGGTTCCAATCTTGTTTAGCGAGCAAGCTGGCAAAAGGTTCTTGTCCGATAGCTTCTAAAAACTCGGAAAAAGAAAGTGGATATAAGTCTATAAAATCGACTTTTCCTACTGGGAAAGAATCATTTTGATGCATCGCGATCCCCAATAAAGAACCAGCTGCAATGACATGATACTGTGGTGCTTTCTCTTGGAAATACTTCATAGCTGTCAAACCGCGTGGAGCTTCCTGAAGCTCGTCAAAAAGAATTAAAGTATCCGTATTTACTACTTTTCCGGTAACTAATTGGATAGCCATTAAAATACGTTCGATATCAAAATCTTTTTGGAAAATCTCCTTCATCACTTCATTGTCTTCGAAGTTGATGTAAGCAAACTGTTTGTAAGCAGTAGCCGCAAACTCTTTCATGAGCCATGTCTTTCCTACCTGACGGGCTCCGCGAATAATCAAAGGCTTTCGTGTAGACTTTTCTTTCCAGTCATACAATTCTTGCATTGCATCTCTTCTCATACTTCTTTCTTTTATTATCAGCTACTTATAGATGCAAATGTAAGCATTAAAAGGGATATTAACAAAAAAAGTCGTACCTTAAAAATGTGATCTTTAACAAAAAGTCGTATCCTAAAAGTGTGGTATATCACAGAAAGTCGTACCTTAAAATGTAGGATGCTACTATTCGGGTTGTTTTTTCATACCAAGCTACGATACTTTACTCCGTTAATCGATGAAGAGTAATAACGATGATTTCCGCCGGAGCGCCAACACGGATTGGTAATTTGGAGGTTCCTATTCCGTTTGTTATAATCAAAGATATTTTTGCAGAATTATATGCCAGTCCGGTGATGAAACGATTGCCATAGTGTGAGTTAAGTGCCGGGGCAACTCCGAATACACGGACTTGTCCGCCGTGGGTGTGTCCTGCCAGGGCAAGGTCGGTGTTAGCTACTGAAACATCTTCGATGTAATCCGGGGTGTGAACCAGTAAGATGACAAAATCTTTGGGAGAGAGTGCCAGAGTAGGCGATACTCCGTTGCGCCCCAGATCAAAAGGATTGCGCACTCCAGCGATAATGATCTGCTGCCCGTCTTTACGAAGCGTATCTACTTCATGTTCTAACGGACGCATGCCGTAATGTTTCATTGTATTCACAATATCGTCGTGGCAACGTTCGTAGTCGTTATTGCCCATTACCCCATAAGTGCCCATCGGTGTTTTTACGCGTGCCAGTGCGGAAAACAAAGGTTCCACATATTCACAACCTTCCTGATAGTCACCACCCATTAGAAGCACATCAGCCTTTTGAGCAATCAGTAGGCGGACAAGGTCGTTCAGGCCTTTTTCTTTCAGCAGACTTTTGTAGTGTAAGTCGGAAATGAAAGCGATACGGAAACCTTCAAAGGCTTCGGGAACATCGCGGTGGGTAAAGTCATATTTTACTACGCGGTCCACTCCGGTATAGACAGAAGATACATCTACGCTGGAAGAAGTGATTTTTGTTCCCCGCAGTACCAGATCCGACGATTCGTGTGTATCGGTAGAAGTCTTTTTCTTTGTATTCTGCTTTTTGTTTTTGGAAACATTCAGCTCTTTGAGTTGCGAGTGGTCGGGGGAGAATAACCCGGCTATAGCATTAGCCGTATCCGGATAAATAGAATCTGAATTTAAAACAGGGCGTGGCAAGGTAGCCACCATATTCTTTTTCGACTTACAGGAAGCCAGCAAAAGCAATGTCAACAGGATAACAGGGTAGATTGTTTTTATTTTCTTCATCTTCTCTTAGTTTGAAGTTTTTCGGGGTGCAAAGATACGAAAAATCATGTATCTTTGTCCGTCAAAACTATTTATAATATATTAAAGTATGGAAGAAGTAAAGCGTAACTCGCTACAAGCATGGATATTAGCTGCACGTCCCAAAACGCTGACAGGGGCCATAACTCCGGTTATGATAGGTACTGCTCTTGCTGCAATGGACGGACGTTTTCACTGGTTGCCTGCACTGATCTGCTGTCTGTTTGCAAGTCTGATGCAAATTGCCGCTAATTTCATCAATGACCTTTTCGACTTCCTCAAAGGGACAGACCGGGAAGACCGGTTAGGCCCCGAACGTGCTTGTGCGCAAGGATGGATTTCTCCGCAAGCGATGAAAACCGGGATTATTATTACGGTTGCTCTTGCCTGCCTTATCGGCTGTACGTTGCTCTTCTTTGCCGGGTGGGAATTGATTATCGTAGGAGTGCTTTGTGTGTTATTTGCCTTTCTTTATACCACCGGTCCTTATCCTCTTTCTTACAACGGTTGGGGCGATGTATTGGTGATTGTCTTTTTCGGTTTTGTACCCGTAGGCGGAACATATTACGTACAGGCGCTAACTTGGACACCGGATGTCACTATCGCCTCTTTAATCTGCGGACTGCTTATCGATACATTGTTGGTAGTCAATAATTATCGTGACCGCGAAGCGGATGCACGCAGTGGAAAAAGGACAGTGATCGTTCGTTTTGGCGAGAAATTCGGTCGCTATTTTTATTTGATGCTGGGGATTACCGCTTCTCTTCTCTGCTTGTGTTTCCTTCGTGAAGGTCATTTCTACGCCGCTTTTCTTCCGCAACTTTATCTGATCCCTCATTTCCTTACCTGGAAACGGATGGTGAAAATATACAGCGGTAAAAAATTAAACAGCATATTAGGCGAGACTTCGCGTAATATGCTGCTTATGGGTATTCTTATTGCAATAGGAATGTTGATAAATTGAGAATCATTTCCCGTACATCTTTTCGTAGTAACCCTGATAATCTCCGCTGGTAACTTCTTCCACCCAAGCTTGGTTGGCTAAATACCATTCGATTGTCTTTACGATACCTACCTCGAATTTAGTTTCGGGATACCATCCTAAGGCATTTGTTATCTTGGTGGGGTCGATAGCATAACGTTGGTCGTGTCCCAGACGGTCCTTAACGAAAGTAATCAGATCTTCGTTGATCCATTCGATCGAAATATCTCCGTTTTCGTCTTTCACTTTCTTTTTGAGAACCTGACGATATTCGGGATTTTCTGCCATCAGACGGTGGATAGTCGAAATTGTCAGTTTCACGATTTCGAGGTTTGTTTTCTCGTTGTGTCCACCAACGTTGTACACTTCTCCGTCTTGACCTTCACGCACAACGAGGTCGATTGCTTTGCAGTGGTCTTCCACATAAAGCCAGTCGCGCACATTGCTACCGTCACCGTAGACGGGGAGATGCTTTCCTTCGAGGATATTCTTGATAATCAACGGAATCAATTTTTCCGGGAAGTGGTACGGACCGTAGTTGTTGGAGCAACGGGTAATCGTTACCGGCATTTTATAAGTGTCGTGGTAAGCCATTACCACCATGTCTGCACTTGTCTTAGAAGCACTGTATGGGCTGTGAGGACAAAGCGGAGTTGCTTCAGTGAAATACCCTTCGGCTCCCAATGAACCATACACCTCATCGGTAGATACCTGATGATAGCGTACACCTTTTCTCCAGGTCGGATATCCTTGTTCGTCTTTCCCCATTACCCATGCACGGCGTGCACAATCCAGTAAGTTCTGTGTTCCGAGAATGTTGGTAATCAGAAACAGTTGCGGATTTTCAATGCTGCGGTCCACATGGCTCTCGGCAGCGAAATTCACCACATAGTCAAAACGATACTCAGCAAAAAGACCGTCTACCACATCGCGGCTACAAATGTCTCCTTTGATAAAGACACAGCGTTCGTTGTCGATGTCTTTGGCAATCGTTCCTAAGTTACCTGCATACGTCAAAGCGTCCAATATCACGACTTTGATGTCGTTATGTTTGGCTAAGATGTACTTGATGTAATTTGCCCCGATAAATCCTGCGGCACCGGTCACTAGATAAGTTTTCATATTTTATTCTTTATGTTGATTTTAGGATTGTTTAGCCAATTCGATAAGGTACTTTCCATACTCGGTTTTTTCGAGCTGTTGACCCAGTAGAAGCAACTGCTCCGTCGGAATCCATCCCTGACGCCAGGCGATTTCTTCAATACAGCTGACGTAAAAACCTTGGCGGTTCTGAATAGTGGCCACGAAGTTGGAAGCTTCCAGCAGACTGTCGCAGTTACCCGTATCGAGCCATGCAAATCCGCGTCCGAAGAGTTCCACTTTCAATGTACCTTCTTCCAGATACAGACGGTTCAAGTCTGTTATCTCATACTCTCCACGTGCTGAAGGACGAAGAGCCGCTGCTTTTTCCGTCACACTGGCATCGTAGAAATAAAGTCCCGGAACGGCATAATTACTTTTCGGCACTTCCGGCTTTTCTTCCAGTGAAATCACTTTTCCCTGTTCGTCAAATTCCACTACACCATAAGCGCGCGGGTCTTTCACGTAGTAACCGAAGATGCAGGCGCCCTTTTCTATATTGGCAGCCCGGCGGAGCATGGCGGAGAAGCCCTGTCCGTAAAACATATTATCCCCAAGAATCAGACAGCCCGGTTCGCCGTTCAGGAAATCGGCTCCCAATACGAAAGCTTGTGCCAGTCCGTTAGGTTGTTCCTGAATTTTATAGGAGAAAGACATACCCAGTTCCTCACCCGTTCCCAACAAGTCGCGGAACATCGGCAAGTCGCGTGGAGTCGAAATAATCAACACTTCGCGTATTCCTGCCAACATAAGTGTTGACAACGGATAATAAATCATCGGCTTGTCATACACAGGCATGATTTGTTTGGAAATCGCTTTAGAGAGCGGATAAAGTCGGGTGGCACTACCACCGGCTAGAATAATTCCTTTCATGTTCGTCTGAGTTATTCATTAACTGCGTGCAAAGGTCGGAAAGAATTCCGACGTGGCAAAATTTTAAAATAATTTTTCAATCTGGCAGGAACATTTATTTTATTTGTCCGCCAATTCGATGACTTCCAAGTCCTGAAAGGCCCCCTGGTTGATAACAAAACGTACCAAAGTCCGTACCTTGTGGAAACCGGACATGCCGGCAGCTCCCGGATTAATATGCAACATATCCAGTGTTTTATCATATTTCACCTTTAATATATGAGAATGTCCGCTGATAAAAAGTTTGGGCGGACGTGCCATCAGACTGCCGATGATGGAAGGATCGTATTTCCCCGGATAACCGCCGATATGTTTAATCAGCACTTCTGCACCATCCACCGTGAAACGGTTTATTTGCGGATACAGCTTTCTGATTTCCTGTCCGTCAATATTTCCATATACCGCCCGGAATGGACGGAAGGCGGCTAACTTTTCCGCTACTTCCAGCGAACCGATGTCTCCGGCATGCCAGATTTCGTCACACGGTTCAAAATATTCCAGATATTTCTCGTCCCAGTAAGCGTGAGTATCAGATAATAATCCAATTCTTGTCATAAATTTCTTTGTTTAATCCCACAAAGATACTATATTTGGAAAAATCTTAAAGCACATGGAAAGCAAATATAATTATTTCAAGCGAGATATTAGTTGGCTCTCATTCAATTACCGCGTATTGTTGGAGGCTCTGGACGAGCGTCTACCGCTCTACGAACGTATCAACTTCATCTCTATCTACTCTTCCAACCTCGAAGAGTTTTACAAAATCCGTGTAGCCGACCATAAAGCTGTTGCCTCCGGCGCTACGGAAAGTGATGAAGAAACCGTACAATCCGCCCGCGAACTGGTAGAAGAAATAAATAAAGAAGTCACCCGCCAGCTGGATGACCGTGTACGCATTTATGAAGAGAAACTACTACCTGCCCTGCGCAAGAATCACATCATCTTTTATCAGGACAGACATGTAGAACCGTTCCACCAGCAGTTTATTAAAGACTTTTTCCGGGAAGAAATTTTTCCCTACCTGCAGCCTGTGCCTGTATCCAAAGATAAAATAGTCTCCTTCCTGCGGGATAACCGCCTTTACCTGGCCATACGAGTCTATCCGAAGAAAGAAGGAAATGAAGGAACTACCAGTCTAACAGAATCCCGGCAACCTCTTTACTTCGTGATGAAGCAACCCTACGCCAAAGTGCCCCGCTTCATCGAACTTCCATCCCGCGAGAAAAACCATTACCTGATGTTTACCGAAGATATAATCAAGGCAAACCTCAACCTTATTTTCCCCGGCTACGATGTTGATTCCAGCTACTGCATCAAAATCTCCCGTGACGCTGACATATTAATTGACGACACCGCCAGCAGTGCCGACCTTGTCGCTCAACTCAAGAAGAAAGTGAAGAAACGTAAGATCGGTGACGTCTGCCGTTTCGTCTACGACCGTGGTATGCCTCATGACTTTCTGGACTTTCTGGTAGACGCCTTCCATATTCAGCGTGATGAACTTGTCCCCGGCGACAAGCACCTGAATCTTGAAGACCTGCGTCATCTTCCCAACCCGAACAAATCTCTTCACAGCCTCGAAAAGCCGAAGCCAATGAAGCTGACCATCCTCGACGAAAAAGAATCTATCTTCAACTACGTTGCCAAGAAGGACCTGTTATTATATTACCCTTATCACTCTTTCGAGCACTTCATCCACTTCCTGTATGAAGCCGTGCACAACCCGGAAACCCGTGAAATCATGGTAACCCAATACCGCGTAGCTGAAAACTCCGCCGTCATCAACACCCTGATAGCCGCCGCCCAAAACGGCAAGAAAGTCACCGTATTCGTGGAACTGAAAGCCCGTTTCGACGAAGAAAACAACCTTGCCACGGCCGAAATGATGCAAGCCGCCGGCATTAAAATAATATACAGCATACCCGGTCTGAAAGTACACGCCAAAGTAGCCCTTATCCGCCGCCGCGGACTGAACGGTGAAAAAATACCCAGCTACGCCTATATCAGCACCGGTAACTTTAATGAAAAGACCGCCACCCTCTACGCCGACTGTGGCCTTTTCACCTGCCGTCCGAAGATAGTGGCCGACCTCTATAACCTCTTCCGCACCCTGCAAGGCAAAGAAGACCCGAAGTTCACCACCCTTCTTGTCGCCCGTTTCAACCTCATCCCCGAATTGAACCGCCTGATTGATCGGGAAATCGCCCTCGCCGACGAAGGCAAACAAGGCCGTATCATCTTAAAAATGAACGCCCTTCAAGACCCCGCCATGATCGACCGTCTCTACGAAGCCTCCGAACACGGCGTACAAATAGACCTCATCGTCCGTGGAATCTGTTGTCTTATCCCCGGACAGTCATACAGTCGTAACATTCGTGTCACCCGTATTGTAGACAGTTTCCTCGAACACGCCCGTATCTGGTACTTCGGCAACGACGGCAAACCCAAAGTCTTCATGGGCTCCCCCGACTGGATGCGTCGTAACCTCTACCGCCGCATCGAAGCCATCACCCCCATTCTCGCCCCCGACCTGCGTGACAGCCTCATCGAAATGCTTAATATCCAGCTCGCCGACAACCAAAAAGCCTGCTGGGTAGACGACAACCTGCGAAATATATTCAAAAAAAGAGCGCCCGGCACCCCCGCTGTACGAGCCCAATACACCTTCTATGACTGGTTAAACAAAACAAATAACTAAAAAACAACCAACTAATTAACTAACATAAGAATCCCATACCCGTGTCCTGCAACTTACAACGCCCCACACGGCCTTCCCGCAACGTTCCCGCTGCACATCCCCGTTATACGCCCTTACTATATGGCTTCCCTCGCAACAACCACACCGACATCTCATGCAACCTCCCCCACAACGCCCACCCCGCACGCCCCTCCGGCCTACTTTTTTCTCCGTCAAGCGAGCCCCCGTAACGGAGCGTCAAAAAGGGCAGACTGTTTGAGCGTAGCGAGTTTCTGCCCTTTAGCGCAGTGCAGGGAGCGAGTAGGAGAAAAAAGTCAGCCTTGAATTTTTCTTTGCTTCTTTCTTTTGTTTCAAGACAAAAGAAAGACGATTGTAACATAAATGTAACATGTATGACACCTCCCTGCAACGTCAAATCCCGTCCTTTGCAGCCGGAAACAACATACACATATATTTATTATGGAGACTATTTATTTATGCATTATCATCTTCCTCTTTGTACTAGCTGTTTTCGATCTGATAGTCGGAGTCAGTAATGATGCAGTTAACTTTTTGAACTCTGCGGTAGGCGCCAAGGCCGCTTCGTTTAAAACCATTCTTTTCATAGCCGGTATTGGTATATTCATTGGCGCTTCCCTGTCCAACGGTATGATGGACATTGCCCGGCACGGCATCTACCAGCCCGAGCACTTCTACTTTGCCGAAATCATGTGCATTCTGCTGGCCGTCATGTTGACCGACGTAGTACTGCTGGACGTATTCAACTCCATGGGGATGCCTACCTCTACCACCGTTTCACTAGTCTTTGAACTACTCGGAGGTACCTTTGCCCTCTCACTTATCAAAGTACATAATAGCGATACCCTCGGTCTGGGCGACCTCATAAACACCGACAAAGCCCTCTCCGTCATCATGGCGATCTTCGTCTCCGTCGCTATCGCCTTCTTCTTCGGAATGCTTGTACAATGGCTTGCCCGTGTGATATTCACTTTCAACTATACGAAAAAGATGAAATACAGCATTGCCCTCTTCGGAGGTGTAGCCGCTACCGCTATCATCTATTTCATGCTTATCAAAGGACTGAAAGACAGTTCCTTCATGACCTCTGAAAACAAACACTGGATACAAGACAACACACTGATGCTAATCACCGTTTTCTTTGTATTCTTCACCGTACTGATGCAAATCCTTCACTGGATGAAAATCAATGTTTTCAAAGTCGTCGTACTGATGGGAACCTTCGCTCTGGCTCTCGCTTTTGCCGGTAACGACCTTGTCAACTTTATTGGCGTTCCCCTCGCAGGTTTCTCCTCTTTTTTAGATTACACCGCCAACGGAGAAGGAAATCCGAACGGCTTCCTGATGACCTCCTTGCTGGGACCTGCTAAAACACCGTGGTATTTTCTTATCGGAGCCGGAGCCGTCATGGTCTACGCCCTCTGCACCTCTAAAAAAGCACATGCTGTAATTAAAACATCTGTCGACCTTTCCCGCCAAGATGAAGGAGAAGAAGCATTCGGAAGTACTCCGATCGCCCGCACAGTAGTCCGCATCAGCATGACACTTGCCAATGGAATCTCCCGAATAATGCCGGACGGCAGCAAAAAATGGCTTGACTCCCGCTTCCGCAAAGACGAAGCAATCATTGCCGACGGAGCTGCTTTCGACCTTGTCCGCGCTTCTGTCAACCTGGTATTGGCCGGTCTGCTCATCGCCTTGGGAACCTCCCTGAAACTTCCCCTTTCCACCACCTACGTAACCTTCATGGTAGCTATGGGTACTTCTTTGGCCGACCGCGCCTGGGGACGTGATTCAGCCGTTTACCGTATCACCGGCGTATTAAGCGTCATCGGAGGCTGGTTCATCACCGCCGGAGCCGCCTTCACCATCTGTTTCTTCGTAGCTCTCGTACTCCATTATGGAGGTAACATCTCTATCATCGCCCTCATCGGTATAGCTGTATTCATCTTGATCCGTAGCCAGGTGATGTACAAGAAACGCAAAGCGAAAGAACAAGGTAACGAAACGCTGAAGCAACTGATGCAAACCACAGACAGCACAGAAGCCCTGCAACTGATGCGTAAGCACACCCGCGAAGAACTTTCCAAAGTATTGGAATATGCAGAAACAAATTTCGAACTGACTGTCACTTCATTCCTTCATGAAAATCTGCGAGGATTGCGTCGTGCCATGGGGTCCACTAAATTTGAGAAACAGCTCATCAAACAGATGAAACGTTCGGGCACCGTCGCCATGTGTCGTCTCGACAATAACACCGTACTCGAAAAAGGACTTTATTACTATCAAGGCAACGACTTCGCCAGCGAATTGGTCTACAGTATTTCCCGCCTCTGCGAACCTTGCCTCGAACATATCGACAACAACTTCAACCCATTGGACGCCATCCAGAAAGGTGAATTCAGCGATGTTTCCGAAGATATCACCTATCTGATTCAGCAGTGTCGTAAGAAAATGGAAAACAACGAGTACAACGACTTCGAAGAAGAAATCCGTCGTGCCAACGACCTCAACGGACAGCTTTCACTATTGAAACGTAAGGAACTGCAACGCATCCAAAGCCAATCAGGAAGCATCCGGGTAAGCATGGTGTATCTCACGATGGTTCAGGAAGCACAGAACGTAGTCACTTACACTATCAATTTGATGAAAGTAAGCCGTAAGTTCCAGATGGAAACTGAAATGCCGTAAGGACGAAAAGCAAGGATCGTCCACTGAATAACGGACGAATCATACTCCGCACGGAAAGGACTGTCTGATAAACCCTGTTTATATAGGAGGGGTGTATCAAACAGTCCTTTCTTTTTCAGAAATAGGTTTAAAAAAAGTTCTACTCTTTAGCATTTGATCTGGTAAAATTGTATATTTATAGTCGATAAGATACTTGAGACGATTTTAGATGCAATGATATAAAAACGAAATGAATGAAATATCAGTTAGAAATAACCACCTTACTGGTTCCTGTCAATGTGCATCAACTGTTTGAGAAATGTGAATGGCCTGAACTAAACTGTTTTGACAGAGAAATGGTTGAAGGCTATTTCTCTGATTTGGTGAATGGTATTCAAACCGATGAGGCTTTGGACGATTGGACGCTGACCGTTGTCCTTTATATCGGCACTTATTTGGGAGCCAACCATATCAGTATCTGGAAACATGGAATCACCGATACGGTAACTAAAGAAAAAGTGCTGACGATAGGTATACCTCTTCCTTGTAGTAAAACCATTCGTTGGGGAGTGAAGAAGAAAGGACGTTTTACCGGTAAAATACCGGATGAAAGCTTTAGGAGGAATAACAGACTCCTTCCCGTCAACTTTGCAAAATATGATAATATGGAGACCTATATAGAAGATAACATCCGGATAGCCCTTTTGAACCTGTTTGAAGTTGGTTTTACCCTGAAAGGATATAAAGTAAAGAAACGGTGATAAGTAACTGAATTGTAATCAAACTTCTTTTTCATAGGGATTAAACTTGCTTATCCCGGCAGGAAAACGTATCTTTGTTGGTAAGAAAACTATAACCGCAAGTTCTGATTATAAAACCGGAACTTTTGATTATGTAATCAGAAGTTTCAGTTATAAAACCAGAACTTGCGGTTTTAGTTTGTCCTATAGGAAAAACAACTTTTCCTGTAGGGGAGAACAAGTTTTCTACCTATAGCGAGTAAGTTTTCTATTAATAATCAATATTTCAAATAAACTTTAGTATTATGGCAATGTACGTAATGGAAGAAATGCCCGATATTCATGGAACGGGCGAACAGGTACTTTATCCTCGGTTTGCAATGATAGATCAGGTATCTACCGAGGATTTAATACGTCAGATAGCATCCAGCAGTGGCTTTAATGTCGGAGATGTGGAAGGCGTAATTACACAGATCGGTATTGAAATGGCACATCAGATGGCAGAAGGCAAGTCTGTGAAGCTGGATGGTATCGGAACATTCTCTCCTTCGTTGGCGTTATGCAAAGATAAAGAACGCGAAAAGACCGGAGAGGGTGAAACCCATCGTAACGCACGAAGCATTGTGGTGGGGAGCGTGAACTTTCGTGTAGACAGGAAGATGGTGAGGCGTATCAACGGAAGATGTCTGCTGGAAAGAGCTCCGTGGAAGTCGCAACGCTCTTCACAGAAGTATACACCGAAGCAACGACTAGCATTGGCTGTTAGATATCTGGAGGAACATCCTTTTCTGACGGTCTACGAATACCGGAAACTGACAGGTCTGCTGCGCACGGCGGCTACCAATGAATTGCGCCAATGGGCGTATACGCCCGGTTCCGGTATCGGGATTGATGGCAGAGGAACACATCGGGTGTATATAAAGAAAACATAATTCATCATATTTGTATGATGATACTTTGAGATTTTGAATTAAGAGCATTGGGGGGAATTGCGGTGAGGGCGCTTTTCTTCAGGGATGTGCTTGAGTGATAACTAAAATTAATAAAAATGGGGAATTTGATTTCATTTATGAAGGAAGTAGCTGAAGGGCTTCGAAAAAGTGGGAATTATGGAACTGCTCATGTTTACAGGAGTAGCATGAATGCTATCATTGCATTTAATGGGAGCAGGAATCTGTCATTCAAGAAAGTGAATCAGGAGTTTCTTAAAAGTTTTGAAACGTATTTGCGGGAAAAGGATTGTAGTTGGAACACGGTTTCAACCTATATGCGTACATTGAGGGCGGTGTACAACCGCGCGGTTGACCGTCGTATGGCATCTTATATACCGCATCATTTCCGGTATGTTTATACAGGAACGCGTGCTGACAGAAAGCGTGCACTGGAAAAGGAGGATATGGAACGATTGATGAAAGAGCTTCCCAAACAAATTCATCAGGGAAGGGAAGAATTACAACGTACGCGCGCGTACTTTTTCTTAATGTTCATGCTTCGTGGTATGCCGTTTGTAGATCTTGCCTATCTTAAAAAGCAGGATATGGTGGGGAATGTGCTTACTTATCGTCGTAGAAAAACCGGGCGGCTTCTAACTGTGACGCTTCTGCCGGAAACTATGAAACTAATAAAAAAGTATATGAACACCGATTCTGCTTCTCCTTATCTTTTTCCCATACTGACTGGCGGAGAAAGTACCGAAGCTACCTACAGGGAATATCAGATAGCTTTGCGTAATTTTAACTATCAGCTTCTGTTGCTGAAACAAGTACTTGCATTGACTTCTGATTTAAGCTCATATACGGCGAAACACAATGAATTATCTATTTGATTGAAAATAAGATTATTATCACCTATTTCGTTGATAGTAGGTAACACTTTAGAAACGAGCGAATTACAATATTTTGTTTTCTTCTGCATCAGTCAAAGAACGATTTTCCAGTTGCAAATATACATTTTACTCGTGACAAAAGCAATCTTTTTCCGCATTAATCGGCTTAAAGTCATCCCTAAAGAAGAGGGTATTGAATGTTGAAGTGCCCCCAAAAGTTAGACCAAAAACTTTTGAGGTGCATTCTTTATGAAATACACTTTTGAAAAGTTCAATATAGTGAGCTATCGATTGGGTACGTTTATATGATAAATACGGGGTTAATACCCTAAGAATACACCCCAACATAAAGCCTCAAGTTATTAAGGAATGGTTGTACGAGAGCATTGATAAAGTACCGTATAAGCCGTACAGCACTTGAAGGCTGGGTTCGTACGATTCGTAAACATGGATATGAGGAATTACATATATTCCGACATATGGCAAGATCTAAGAAAAAAGAATATCAGACAGAATTGGAAAAGCTTCAGGCGGAAAACTTGCGCCAGAGGGCAGAGAATGCGTTGCTAAAAAAGTGAAGGCCTTAGTCGAGGAACAGGAAACCCGGGCACGTCTCAATGGGTAGAAGCCATTGACGAACTAAGGTCTGAATATCCTCTTGACTTATTATTGGAATTAAGAAGGATAGCTCATTCTGTATTCTATTATCACCTGGAACGGCTTGAGGGACAAGATAAATACGCAGTGGAGAAAGAGGAAATCAAATCCATTTTCCATCATAATGGAGTATATCATAACCTGTATGTGAATAGTAGCCGACATTCAAACTCTTGCAAACATTCTGAAATCGTATTACTACCTACACAAACAGGTATGCTAATGTATATAACCTCAATATGAATCAAAATTTCTCGATTATCTTTTGAATATCCTCCTCTATGGTCACTATACCATCATCATCAATGAAAATATGACCTTGAGAGGTTTTTCTCTGGCAGACAATATTATTATCTGTGCTCAGATTGTTGTCACCTTCACAATAGTCGGTCGAACTGTATCTACTGTCTACATTTCTATTATCATCACCATTAGCTTTTTCCGAAACAATATTAAGTTTCTTTGTCTTACCACCTTTCATGGCACCGAAAAGTTCGGTACTGAACGAAGAGCGTAAACCGTGATGAGGGCACACTAGAAAATCCACGCCCTGCCCCAGTTTCTTATTCAATTCAGGGTTATCCTCTAACAGTTTCTTCATACCCTCCTTCTGGATGTCAGCGGCGAAGAAAATTCTATAGCCAGAGTGTATATACAGAGCGATACTGATATTATTGGTATAACTTTCGTTTCTAAGAGTGCTGTTATTCTCAACCCAGCCGGGATAAAGATAACCAATGGTCATTCGAGAAGGGTCACACACCCTTAGGGGAAGGTATCTTCCCTTATATACCTCCTTAACCTTTTTAACCTCATTACTACCAGGATCGTCTACCAAGTTCCAGTTAACATTTTTATAACTTTCCGATCCTTTCGACAGATCATTTGGTGTAGTAAACAAATTTATGTAAAAATGTTTTTCCAAATCATCTAAATCGGAAATATGATCCAGATGGGGATGTGAGATAAAGACTTGACTTAGATAATATTTGTCTCTTAAATACTTCAATTTGCCTCGCTTCTTAAAAAGAGGAAGCAGGAAATCATTTACCATTGAGAAGTCATTGCCCTTACCAAGGTCAACAACAATTTTATTACTTCCCATCTCAATATAGGCACTCAAAGCAGGCCCGACATTAAAAATTACTATCTTCATAAGCTTTCTCTTTATTTTTTTCCTGTGAATGTTGCAAATAGGTACTTGGCATAAGACCACCCTCTTGTTTCCAATAACAGATAGCAGCCCACCATCAACAGCACTTGAATTATCAATGCTATCGCTAAAGTCCACCACGGCAACCAACTGCGGAAGATGTTAGCAACGGCTATACCTATTATTAACAAAATACTCCATACGCTTGCACCAAGGTAGTTGCGGCAGAAGCCGAACTCAATGTTATACTGTCTCAAGATCTTATCACCACGGCAATTTTGCCTAATCTGGTAGACTGCATCCACAATTGTTTTCTTGGCCATATCGAGGTCTGCTAGCTCTTCTTCACGAGTAGGCAGCTCGATACCGAACGTATCTTTCACTTTTGTAGAGATCTCATTATGATACGCAGGTGAGATGACCGAATTCTGCCAAAGCAACAACTTTGTAGTAGGCATCTCCGTCTCGTCCTTTTTGAATAGCGGGTATTGGAAGAGCCACTTCGATGTCTCCTTAAATAATTCTCTTACTAGATAACCTACGGCCATACTTGCCAATGCTGTTCCACCAATCAGACACAGTACCCACTTAACATTACCCAATAGTGCCTGATATTGAGGGAACCACTCCCTCATGCACATGGCGATCAATATACATGTAGGGAGCATTCCCAAGACAGCCGGATATACCCTTGCTTCTCTAATGTATTTATCCATCATATACCTTAAAGTTTTTTATGATTGGGAGATGCAGTTTCTGTCACAACATATAGTCCGTTGCTTGGATCTATAAACAAATAGATGTTACCATTGCTGCGTGTTGTTAGGACTTTACCAAAATATGAATGTTTATCCCCTATATTATAATATTTAACACCATCAGCATAGTTCGAGTATCCCGTATACACATCTGTCCCCTCCTTTGTTGCCTCTGAATCCTTCGACAATATGATGGTCCTCACATTGCCTGTCAGGTCAAACAATGCCTTGGGAAATCCAGAATCATGACCATGGTGTGGTGCAACAAGCACATCCAACCCATTCTTCATCAGAGTTCGAAAGTTCATGTTGTTATTAGCAAGCCATTCCCAACCTACCGTTTCCAAATCACCGGCAAACAGTATCCTAACATTATTATACTTTATATAGCGTATAATACTGCTGTTGTTTCTAACCTTGCTTTTAAGCTTAGGATCCGACTTTACAGTATCTATCGGAATTGAAAATGTTTTACTTTCTTCAAAGCCCCAGTCAATTATTTCAGGATTGTCACCTCGATACTTCTTATCCAGGTTCTTTACATAATCTTTATTAATCAAAGCCGAATCATCATACAGCTCTGTATAGTTGCGGCATAACAAATATGGCGTTAACTCATTATATACCCTTTCTGAATTTCTAACGTGATCGTCATCTGGATGAGTAATATGGAGTAGTGCTAATGGATATGACTTTCCTTTAGAAGTTACATAAGGTTTTGACTTTAACAATTCACTATTGCCTATGCTAAAGTTTTTAATAGACTCGACAGGGTTCTGCTTCTCAGCTGAAGAACCGCAATCAATCATCATCGCGTACTTATTGGGCGAGCAAATGTAATTGCAAGACGCGTTGCCAACATCAAATACTACTATATACATATTTTATATAATTAAATTATAAATAATTTCTCTTTCATATTGACAAAAAATATGCCAAAATCAGTAAAAGGGAACTTTAAGCTCGCGAATTCATTTCTTGTTTTAGCACACAATGCGCCATTTAACCCAATAAGCAATAAAACAGTACTACCTGTCAACGTTTTGAAAAACTGCTGACAGGCCACACTACTGCCAACTGACAGAATAAACATTCTAACTGTTAATTTGACACAAATTGTCCGAATCAAGGCTATGAAATCTAAATATATATATAAGATAGTCTCTAATTCGGATATTTTTTGCGTATCTTTGCTCTCAAATAAAATAAATACATGTTATGGTTATTGAACTACGAATCAAGAACTTCCTTTCTTTCAAGGAGGAAACTACTATAAGTTTTGAGGCCTCAAAAGACACATTCAAGGAGGATTCTTTGCTGGTCACTATGGCAGACGGTACCCGTCTCTCTCGCATCGCTATTATATATGGTGCCAACGCCAGTGGTAAGTCCAACCTCCTTGAAGCATTCGAGTATCTCTTTTGGTTTTGGAAACGTAAAACCGATGATCAGGATGCCCCAACTGGTGTAGAACCCTTCATCCTTGACAGTGACACACCATCGCAACCCACCGAGTTTGAACTCAAACTTTATATCAACGGCAAAAAATACATTTATCAACTTATTTTGTCACCAAAGGACATCCTTTCAGAGAAATTACATGTCTACAACAGTAACCAACCATCACTCCTCATGCATCGCGAATTGGTTGACAGTAACACTGCACTAAAGTTCAACCAATCACTCATCAAGGTGTCCGCTGCAGTAAAAGATGAATTGACCGCAAAATGCCTTAAAAACATGTCACTATTTGCTGCCCGCAAGGCTGTCAACTGTAATTTAGGTGAAATTGATGATGTAAGGGATTGGATGATTAACCATACGTTGCCAGTTATCGACTTAGGTCAGAAGATGTTTAATTATGCAGAAAGAAATATGCTTGAAAATCCCGATGCAAAAAAACACCTTTTGGACTTCTGTCATAATATTGGATTCAACATCGAGGATATGGCTGTGGAGAAAGATTACATGTCTTTGACACCAGAAATGATACAGTTCATAAAATCGTCAGGGCAGCTCTCGGATGAGAACGCAAGCAAACTGAGCAAAGACCCCAAAATGCCTAATGGGTTCAAAACTGATTTCATTGTGTCAGTTATTAATAAAAGAGGAAAGGAAATATACACTTTGCCAAAAGCCAGTCAAAGTGAAGGAACGCTAAGAGCTATGGGTATCGAAACTGCTCTCTACGTGGCAGAACAAAACAACAAATTGCTTCCTATTGACGAGATAGAGACATCTATGCACCCATTGTTATTAAAGTTTATGATACAGAGTTTTTTGAAAGTACAATCAAGAAGCCAGTTGCTCCTGACAACACATTACGATCCGTTGTTTACAGCTGTTGATGATTATCTTCGCAAGGATAGTTTCTGGTTGATGGATAAAAGAGATGATGGACATTCTGAGTTATATCCTCTCATTTCCAAAAATGGTGTCAATAAAATGCGGTCACTTCAACGAGCATACTTAAACAACAAGCTTGGTGCCCTTCCCCAGATAGCAAATGTATAAGAATCCACTTCTATAAGTCACAGGAGCAGATACTACAATGCATCATCCCCACCATGTGAAAAGAGGTGGATTTTGAATCGTATCCGTTTCCAAGCAGCTCGTGCAGTTCCGGGAGTCAAGGTCAGCCAAGAGCCTGAGTGCCTAGCAGAACAGGTCCAAGAAATACGACCAAGTTGTCTGTGAAGAGTTCGGATATGTAAATTGTGTGGAAATGCTCTTCAACCATCTCCCGCTCAGGATTGGAAAGAAAGCGAACATTATCACCACGAACCTCGCATTCAGCAGGTGAAACGAGATCATAGGGACAAAGTCTTGGTGTAGCAATGGTCGACAAGCTTACGCATAAAGCCTATCTGGTGAATATAAGGTTGATAGGTCTCTTATCGTGACTTGCTTTCAGCTTGCTCATGATAAACCGCCTGAAAGCCATACATTCCCTGCACCGAAACTTGAAGACAACGGAGACTATCATTTCAAGATTATACACATCACAACTTCATTTCCTGAAATAATAAAACTTAAATTGACATGAGTATGAAATTGAAAGCAATGCGGAAAATTGACGCCATACTGAAAACCATCACAGGGGTGGTATCGAGTGTTAACTCTACAGCGGGCACAATTAGCTGTATCGCTGATTCGTATGACGGACTCAGACTGGGATTTGAACTGAAAAAATGATAAATTTGAGAGTTGTTGTGTAGGAAAGCATAGAGAGAATTTCAATGATAGCTGAAACGGCAATTTACCGAAAATATCTCTACATTTCCTTGTTTTTTCTACGGGGATAATTCCGATACAGCTGATATAACATCACAGTAATGCCGTGACTCTTTGAGAACGAAGGGGTACATAAAAGGTATCTGCCATGTTCTCGTCATTTCTTTCTTGGCGTTGAGGGATGGGGATATCTGATGATTGGGATATTCCTCTATTCCTTGACAAGAGAGGGAACGAACTCCGATTGTCCAACATCCAACAAGCATTTATATATAATATGTAATGCTGCCGATACACGAAGGGATACTATCTCATTCTGATGTACGTCTGCAAAACCTGAAACACTGTATATTTTTGTAAAACAAAATAAGATAGTTACCCTCTGTTCCGTTAACAACACGTAACGATTCAGAAACGAGCGAATTACAACATTCTGTTTTCTTCTGCATCAGTCGAAGGACGATTCCTTAAGTACAAATACATATTTTATTTGTGAAAAAAACAGGTACTTAATAATGGACTAAGAAACTAAAATCAACTATGGCAAAGGGGGGCTGGTTTCGAGGGCACTGAAAAAGTGTTTTTCGACTTCAAACTGTAAGTGGATGATGATAAAAAACGCCATTTCAAGGCATAATAACGTAAAAAGTGTCGTAAAACGCCATCAATTTGTCAATTGAAGTTACAAACTATAACTTTTTTCTTTCAAAGGTCGAAAAAGTGGGGACTCTTTTTCAGGAGGGCACTGAAAAAGGTATCCTCTTAAGATTTAATCCCAATCTTTAAAAAGACGAAAGCAGATTGTATTAGCCTTTATATCGGTTTTGCAATCTGCTTTTATATATCTTGATAGGAGTTTATATTCGGCCTTGTATAGTCAGTAAGGCCATCATATTATACGTGGGTAATTTTTATAAGTGTTTTTAGCTTAGTTTCAATATTCTCTTGATATTTGCGGCAAAGATGGTCATAGCACCTTGCATCTGCATACCATCCAGCCCATACGACAGTGCCTTATCATAACCGTATACCTGCTTTAATTCTGCATTCTTTGCCTCAATCTTGTATCTTTGACGAGCTATATCTTTAAATTCTTGTGATTTCTGGAATCCAAGCTGCCTTTTCTGTTCTTCATTCCTGATAGGTATACTATAGGTCTTGCTTTTAGCCCCCTCCTTGTAGCATCCTTCTCTTCGTGAACAAGTCTTGCATTTCTCTATATCAAAGAAATAAGTCATGGATTGATTCCATTTCCCATCCCTTTTCCCCTGCCTTGCTTTTCTGATTGCCATATGACCGGCAGGACAAACAAACATGCCTGCATCCTTGTTATAATCAAACTTGTCTTCATCTTTCCTGAGTCCATGACTTATGGCCGGATGTAATTTTGATACCAAAGTAAATCCCTTCTCTTCATCTTCTGCCAGTCTAAGGTTTTCCGATCCGGAGTATGCGGTATCACCAATGACAGTGTTCACTTCCATTCCGTTTTTTCTGCTTTGCTCCACAAGCTCTTTCAACTGAGGCCCATCGCCCTTTTCGCCAGAAGTAACAGTTGCGGCTGTTATGATACGCTCATCACTCATTGCAATGTGAGTCTTATATCCGAAAAACGAACTGTCCTCTGTTTTATGACCAATGCGGGCATCTGCATCCTTTGAGGTCGTATAGTGATCCTCTATATCTGAAAGCGTTTCCTTGAGCATGTTAAGTCGCTGCTTTACTGCAGGCACTTCTGAAAGACTGGCATCTGAAGTGATAAGTTTCAGAAGGTCTTTGGTATAATCCAACTCATGCGCAAGATCATCCTCTTTATTCTTAGACGGCAGGGTTTGCGTGATATTATCATCCATGGCATAAAGTACCTTACGGAGTTGCTTTGAACGGAGTCGCAGAATCTCTATCGGGGAGTACGGGTTAGACCTGGCTTCTGTATGAGTAGCATCTACAATAATAGTCCTTGATTTTATGATGCCTTTCTCTATCGCTATTTCTACGCTCTTCTGGATTAGCAGGTTCATAAGATCCATGTCTTCCAGCCGTAACTTGCGGAACTTACAAAGACTGCTGGCATTAATAACGTCTTCCTCTGGAGCCATACCAAGGAAATACTTAAAGGACATATCATAACGGGAACGCTCTACGACATCTACGTCGGAAATATCGTATATGGTCTTCAGCAGAAGATACTTGAACATGCGAATAGGGGATTCTGCTGTTCGACCATTATCCTTGCAATACTTATTGGCAAGTTCCTGATAGACAAAAGTGAAATCTACAAGATCATTAATGCGGCGAAGAAGATTGTCTTGGGGGACAACTATATCGTAGAGTGAACTATATTCACTGAGCGGAAGTTCTTGTTGTTGTGATAGCATGGACCTTAAATATTATGGCATTAAGGTACAAAAAATCTGCACATAGCCAAATAATATACAGGCTATGTGCAGATTTAATTCTTTAAAAAGCTGCAAGGAAACTTTTTCAGTGCCCTCCTTTTTCAGTGCCCTCGTTTCACGATATCCTTCTCTTCCGAGGCCAATACACTTTTCCTGCAAAAGGCACATGGCATTCTCCTCTTTCCTTATTATCAACAGCTCAAAGATTCTTATTCTCTGAAATACAATATTTTGCATACTTCAATAAGTGGTTGTATCTGATAATTTTGCATCCTGTAAAATTTAAAATCAGAGAATTTATGGCTACTGTAAAAATTAAGTTCCGATCATCTTCCGTAGATGGCAGGGAGGGTACGGTCTATTACCAAGTAATCCACAAACGTGTGGCAAGACAGATCAACACTCCCTACAAACTGTTTCCCGCCGAGTGGAGCAAACAACATTCCCGTATCATCATCACGCCATCCGATGAGGGCAGGCGGCAATATCTATTGTCACTGGACAAGAAGATTTCCGAGGATACCGACAGGCTGGAGAATGTCATCACAGCTCTGGGACGTAAGGGAGGTGCTTTCACCGCCGATGACGTGACCTCCGCTTTTCACGGCAATCATTGCGGTCTTTTCTTTTTTGTTTTCATGCGGGAGGTTATCGACGGTCTGGAACGTCTGGGGAAGATACGGCTCGTCGAGACCTACGGCTCCACACTCAACAGCTTCATGCGGTTCATGAATGGAAAGGACATGCCACTCGGGGATATGGACTCCGACCTGATGATCGCATACGAGGCATGGTTGAAGTCCAGAGGAATTTCCATGAACACGGTCTCCTTTTACATGCGTATTCTGCGTGCCGGCTATAACCGTGCCGTGGAGAAGGGACTGACCGTGCAGCGTTTTCCATTCAGACATGTCTATACTGGGGTTGAGAAGACAACGAAACGGGCGGTACCCCTACATGTGATAAAGCAGCTCAAGTCATTGGACCTGTCACTTGAGCCCGCAAAGGCCTATGCGAGGGACATGCTGCTCTTTAGCTTCTATACAAGGGGGATGTCCATGGTCGATATGGCATTCCTGAAAAAGAAGGATCTTAATAACGGCATCCTCTCATACCGGCGTAAGAAAACCGGGCAGCAGCTCTTTATAAAATGGGAGCCGTGCATGCAGGAGATCGTGGATCGCCACACTATTCCCGAATCCCCGTACCTTCTTCCCGTTATCGGCAGGCCGGGGACGGACGAGAGAAAACAGTACATTAACGCCTCCCATTTGGTCAACAGGCACTTGAAAACCATCGGGAAGGAACTGGGCCTTTCTGTCCCTTTGACCCATTACGTGGCGAGGCATTCCTGGGCCAGTGCGGCCAGGAGCAAGAACATTCCGATTTCAGTGATCAGTGAGGGTATGGGGCATGATTCGGAGGCCACAACAAGGATCTATCTGGCCTCGTTGGATACCGCCACTATTGACAAGGCAAACAGGTTGATTCTAAAATCTTTGCAGGATGTATAAAATGTTGGGCGGAAGAATGCTCTCTTTTCAAGAGAGTATAAGAAAAACAAATCTTCCATTGAAGCGGATTTGTTTGGGGAAGCCCCGGAGACACACTGTAAAAATGTCACAAGGATAGAAAAAAAATGGTGTTGAGTTAAAATTATTGTCTCTCCCTAAGAGAGGTATAAGCGGGTGCAAATTTACGAAAAATATTGAGAATGACCACAAAAACAAGCAAAAAATGATAATAAAACATGGACTGCTTCTTAAAACCGCAAAGCAAATTGTTGAGCAGACAGTTTTCAGGAAGAAGGTAAAAGCTTTATTATCTGATTGTTTTATTCATACTATGCTTCATTGTACCTCTCTTAGGGAGAGAGGTACGACCAAAGAGGCGTAAATAGCGCGTAAGAATCTGCTATAAGGCAGACAATATTCATTGTTGATGAAGACAGATCGACATTGTTATGCAGGGGTAAAACCCCGAACTTTTGAGAAGAATAGTTGTAACTGCTTGATTTATGGAAAGTTCCACCATCATGCAGGATTGATAGAATTGTCTTGAATCGAAATGAGGACACCCCAAGGGAATGAAGAAACGAAACAGTGGTACGTGATGCGTGACTTGAAACGGATCAATGCCAAAGAACCTGCCTATAAACTGTTGGAAGGAAAGAAAATGGAAGTTTTTGTCCCGAAAGTGTACAAACTGTGTACCAGACAGGGAAAGCGCGTCCGCGAGGAAGTGCCCTTCATACAGGATCTGCTTTTCGTACATGAAACTCGCCTGAACCTTGACCCCATAGTGAAAAAAACTCCCACCCTGCAGTACCGCTGGCTGCGCAACACCTGGCGCGAACCGATGACCGTCCCCGATGCGGATATGGATCGCTTCATCCGTGCTGTCAGTAACTCGGAATTCCCCCAATATTACTTGCCGGAGGAAATAACCCCGCAGATGTACGGACGCCCAATACACATTGTGGGTGGACCTCTTGACGGTTACGAGGGCAATCTGCTCACCATGCGCGGCTCAAAGGTAAAACGCCTGCTGGTAGAATTGAAAGGTTTCCTTTCCGTGGGCGTGGAGGTAACCCCCGAATATATACAATTCGTCTGACATGAACGACTTTATGACATTTATTGACGGGCTCGATGTTCCCGTTATTTTTTGGACAATCAGCTCCATCTTTGTGTTCCTTTTCTGCGTGCTTTCCGCTGGTGTTCTGATCCCCCAAATCCTGCTGATCTCTTTCCGAAGGAAACTTTTCGACGTGCCGGACGAGCGCAAGATACATCAAGGTGTTGTCCCACGCCTCGGCGGGATAGCCTTCAAGCCCGTGGTGTTCCTCTCGGTCGCCCTGTTGATCGGTGTCAGCCTTTTGCTTGGTTACGGGGACATGCTTGGGGAACTTATTTCGGAAGGACGTGCCCTCTCCTTCGGCTTCTGCTGCATCATGGTGCTTTACCTTGTCGGCATAGCCGATGATCTGATAGGCATCCGCTACAGTGCCAAGTTTGTAGTACAGATAGCTTGCGGACTGATGGTTATCGCGGGCGGCTTGTGGATGAATGATCTGCACGGACTGTTTTTCATCCACGGACTGCCCTGCTGGATAGGCTGGCCGCTTACGGTCCTGGCAGTGGTGTTCATCATCAATGCCATCAACCTGATTGACGGCATCGATGGACTGGCTTCCGGTCTGTGTGGGGTGGCGATGCTTTTCTACGGAATAATCTTCCTCACGGCACACCAGTACATCTACGCCGTGCTTGCCTTCGCCACCCTTGGTGTGCTCGTACCGTTCTTCTATTATAATGTGTTCGGCGATGTAAAGCGGGGAAAGAAGATATTCATGGGTGACACGGGAAGCCTGACCATCGGCATGATGTTGTGCATCCTCAGCCTGAAATTGCTGCACAGTTTTCCGGACGGATTTCCATCGGACCATCCCAATATCCTGATATTGGCCTATTCGCCGCTTATCATTCCCTGCTTCGACGTGGTTCGTGTCTACTTGCACCGGATGCGCAACGGAAAGAACCCTTTCCTGCCCGACAAGAACCACATCCACCACAAGCTGCTTGCCGTCGGCATGAGGCAGCGTGCGGCCATGATTACCATCGTGTCGGTATCCGTGTTGTTCACCCTATGCAACATCCTGCTGTCGTGCCATGTTGACGTGACCGTACTATTGTTGGCGGACATTACGGTATGGACGGCGGCCAATATCTGGCTGACACGCAGAATAAGCTCAATTAACAAGAAACTATAGTTATAACCGAATATGAAATTTTGCAAAATTCTGATGGCGGCGACATTTGTCCTTGCGTTAGGCTCATGCTCCACGCCCAAACAAATCTCTTATTTCCAGGACTTACGTCCCGGAGAGAGCGAATTGGAACTTACGGCTCCCGTTGAAATAAAGATTCAGCCGAAAGACAAAGTGTCCATCCTGGTCAACAGCCAGGACTTGAGACTGACCAACCTTTTCAACCTGCCCATCATTTCGCAACAGGTGGGGCAGGAAATATCTACCGGTACCAACCGGGGAATGTCCGGTTACACGGTGGATTCCAACGGGAATATAGACTTCCCCGTATTGGGAAGAATCCATATACAGGGCATGACCCGCGAGGAAGTGGCTTCGCATATCAAACAGGAGTTACAATCACACGATTTGGTTAAAGATCCCGTGGTCACGGTGGAGTTCATGAATCTGGCCGTCTCGGTCTTGGGAGAAGTGAACAATCCCGGACGGTATAACATTGACAAGGACAATATCACTATATTGGACGCACTGAGTCAGGCGGGGGATCTGACTGTCTATGGCAAGCGTGAGAAGGTACTGATACTCCGCAACGAGGACGGTAAACAACGTGTGTATGGCGTGAATCTCTGCTCCGGAGATCATATCTATTCCTCTCCTGCCTATTACCTGCAGCAGAACGATGTAGTCTATGTGGAGCCGAACGACACGAAGGCCCGCCAGTCCACAGTGAACGGCAACAATGTCCGCTCCACTTCTTTCTGGATTTCATTGGCTTCCCTGCTGACCTCCATCGCCATATTAATTGTAAACTGACCCGACATGGCAACTATACAAAATAACATCCCTGCACAAAACCAGCAGGATTTCATCCGTATACAAGACCTGTTTTACCTCTGTCTCGGCAAGTGGCACTGGTTTGTCATTTCATTGACCGCATGCCTCGGTATAGCGGTATGGTATCTGCTCATCACGCCCCCGGTCTATATCCGTACGGCCTCCATACTTGTCAAGGACGATTCCAAGGGCAAATCCACCTCCGACGCGATGGAAAGCTTCGCCGATTTCGGCATGTTCACATCGAATACCAACGTGAACAATGAGATGGGGACTTTGCAATCTCCGGACTTGATGCGTGAGGTGGTAACGAGGCTGCATTTGCAGATGAATTATTATGTACCCGGAGGCTTTCATAGACAAACCGTTTACGGCGACCAGCTGCCGGTTGACGTATCAGTCATAGACCTTCCGGGAAACGAATCCGCCTCATTTACCCTGAGACTGGAAAAGGACGGTATTATTACACTATCCGACTTTGAAAGAAATGGGGAGGATGTGGATTTGGAAGTTCCTGTGCATGGAGGTCTTAACGACACGATACAAAGCCCTATAGGGAAAATCGTCGTGATGCCTGCCGCATCCTATACGGAAGGGGAGGAACTGCTTGTACAAGTGTCACATTCTCCGTTACAGACAGTCGTAAGTTCCTATTCCTCCAGCCTGACCATTTCTCAGACCGACGAGAAGTCCAACATCATCACCCTGTCATTCAGGGATGTCTCCAGCCAACGGGCAGAAGACGTACTGAGCACCCTCATTGCTGTCTATAACGAGAACTGGGTAAAGGCCAAGAACCAGATAGCCGTTAGTACCTCGATGTTCATCAACGAGCGTCTTGGCGTGATAGAAGGCGAGCTGGGGAATGTGGATGATGACATATCCTCCTACAAGAGTGAGCACCTGTTACCCGACGTGCAGGCAGCGGCCAGCATGTACATGGCACAGGCCAGTCAAGCAGATGCTTCCATCAAGGAATTGAACGACCAGGCATACATGGCCCGCTACATCCGGGGACACTTGGCCAATGAAAGCAACAAGTACCAACTACTTCCCGCCAACTCGGGCATAGATAATCCAAGCATTGCCACGCAGATTACCGAGTACAACAATAAACTTTTGGAGCGCAACAGCCTCGTGGCACACAGCAGCACGAAGAATCCGTTGGTTGTGGAAATGGATGCCTCGCTCTCATCCCTGCGCAGTGCGTTGCTCACCTCCATCGACAACCAGCTGGTCGCATTGAACGCACAAATCCGGAGTCAGCAGTCACTGGGTGGACAGGCCACCTCACGCATCGCCTCCAACCCGCAGCAGTCCAAATACCTGCTCTCGGTGGAACGCCAGCAAAAAGTGAAGGAATCGCTCTACCTTTATCTGTTGCAGAAACGCGAGGAGAACGAACTCTCGCAGGCATTCACGGCCTATAATACCCGTGTCATCACCATGCCGGGCGGCAGTATGATCCCTACCGCCCCGGTGAAGAAGAACATCCTGCTGGTGGCTTTCGCCTTGGGCCTGCTCATACCGATGGTCATCATCTTCATCCGTGAGAAGATGAACACTGTGGTGCGCGGACGCAAGGACCTGGAGAGCATGACCATTCCATTCGTGGGAGAAATACCGCTCGCATTCCGCAAAAAAGGAAACCGTTTCTCGCGTCAACCGAAAGAAGAGAAGTGCGCCGTAGTAGTAAAGGATAAGAGCCGCAACGTGATCAACGAGGCTTTCCGCGTGGTGCGCACCAACCTCGAGTTCGTGGTCGGAAAGGAACGTGCATCGAACGTCATCATGCTTACCTCAGCCAATCCGGGCAGCGGCAAGACCTTCATCACGTTTAACCTCGCCACCAGCCTTGCCATCAAGGGCAAACGGGTTATTGCCATCGACCTCGACCTACGCAAAGGCTCGTTAAGCGAGTACGCGGGCAGGCCAAAGGCCGGCATCTCTGATTATCTTGTCGGACAGGTAAACCGCATTGATGAGGTCGTCATCCGCTCCGACAATGCCAATTTGGACATTATTCCCGTGGGTACCATTCCTCCCAACCCCACGGAACTGCTGTTTGCAGAACGGCTAGAGCAATTGGTAGACAATCTGCGCAAGGAATACGACTACATTTTTATCGACTGTCCGCCGGTAGAGATCGTGGCTGATGCTGCCATCATCAACAAGCTGGCTGACATGACCCTGTTCATCGTCCGCGCCGGGCTGCTCGACCGCAGTATGCTTCCGGAGATAGAGAAATTCTACACCGACAAGAAATACAGGAACCTGTCACTTATCCTGAACGGTACGGACGGAGGTAGCGGGCATTACGGCTACAAGTACGGATATAAATATGGGTACAAGTATGGTTACCATTACGGATATGTCGGATATACCAATGAAGAATCATAAAAATTCATTCTTAATTCATTGTCTACTTCGTGTGGCTCTTTAAGAAAAAAATAAGATTGAAGGATAGCGGATTCTTCCAAGGCTTTATAGACTGGCATTGTCACTTACTTCCCGGCGTGGACGACGGTGTGCAGACGATGGAGGAATCCCTGCAAATCCTCTCCTTTTATGAACAGTTGGGGGTCAGCGAGGTTTGGCTGACTCCTCACATCATGGAGGATATTCCGAACACGACGGAGGGTTTGAAAGAACGGTTTGCGAAATTGAATGCCGCTTATCAAGGGAACATCACTCTCCTCCTTGCTGCCGAGAATATGCTTGACAACCTGTTTGAAGAACGTTTGGCAAAGAACGACCTGCTCCCTTTAGGAAAAGATGGAAAACACCTGTTAGTGGAAACCTCCTATTTCAATCCCCCGATGGGGCTGAATAACATCCTGCTCCGCATCAAATCGAAAGGATATGTCCCCATCCTGGCGCATCCCGAACGGTATGTGTATATGGATGAGGACGATTACAAACATTTGAAAAGCATCGGTGTCCGATTGCAAGCCAATTTACCATCTTTACTCAATACATACGGCACTGATGCTCGTCGGAAAGTAGAGTGGATGATTCGCGAACATCTGATAGATATGTGGGGAACTGATACGCATCACTTTCATGCAATATCCCAACTTGTTATGGAAAAACAGTTAAAACAATCTATTGCAATAACTCTCAAATCAAATAGAAAATGAAAGGAATTGTACTTGCCGGAGGTTCCGGCACCCGGTTATATCCAATTACAAAGGGCGTGAGCAAGCAACTTTTGCCCATTTATGACAAACCCATGATTTATTATCCCATTTCGGTATTGATGCTTGCCAGAATTCGTGAGATATTGATTATCTCTACCCCATACGACTTGCCAGGTTTCAAACGGCTGCTGGGTGATGGTTCTGACTATGGCGTACATTTTGAATATGCCGAGCAGCCCTCTCCCGATGGACTTGCACAAGCATTTCTTATTGGAGAAAAATTTATCGGCAATGATTCGGTCTGCCTTGTATTGGGGGATAATATCTTCCATGGAACAGGTTTTTCCAAGCTATTGAGAGAAGCGGTAAAAAATGCCGAAGATTCGAATCAAGCCACCGTGTTCGGCTATTGGGTAGATGACCCGGAACGTTATGGCGTGGCTGAATTTGACGGTAACGGAAATTGCCTTTCGATAGAAGAGAAGCCTGCTAATCCTAAATCCAACTATGCTGTTGTGGGTCTTTACTTTTATCCCAACAAGGTGGTGGATGTAGCCAAACAGATCCGCCCTTCCGCCCGTGGCGAGTTGGAAATCACCACGGTCAACCAAGTCTTTTTGCAGGAGCGCAAATTGAAAGTGCAGACGTTGGGACGTGGCTTTGCTTGGCTCGATACAGGCACGCATGATTCACTTGCCGAGGCATCCATTTTTGTGGAAGTGATTGAGAAAAGGCAAGGTTTAAAGGTCGCCTGCTTGGAAGGAATTGCCTATCGTAAAGGATGGATTAGCAAGGAAAAAATGGAAAAACTGGCACAACCCATGTTGAAGAATCAATACGGAAAGTACCTACTGAAAGTGATTGACGAGGTGGCACACACCGGGAAAGAAAATTTGGATTGACAATGGAAGTAATAAAGACAGCAATAGAGGGCGTGGTCATTATCGAACCACGCATTTTTACGGATGCCAGAGGCTATTTCTTTGAAAGTTTCTCCCAAAAGGAATTTGACGAGAAAGTGCGCCCCATCCGTTTCGTGCAGGACAATGAAAGCAAGTCAAGCTACGGTGTCATGCGTGGGCTGCATTATCAGAAGATGCCTTATACGCAGAGTAAACTGGTACGCTGCGTGAAAGGTTCTGTATTGGATGTGGCGGTTGACATCCGCGAAGGCTCTCCTACATTCGGGCAGCACGTGGCAGTGGAACTGACGGAGGAAAACCACCGACAGTTCTTCATCCCGAAAGGGTTCGCACATGGCTTTGCCGTATTGAGTGAAGAAGCCGTTTTCCAATATAAATGCGATGAATTTTATGCCCCGGAAAGCGAAGGCGGCATACAGCTGATAGACGAGACTTTGGGCATTGACTGGAAAATCCCGGTGGGGAATGCCATTCTTTCGGAAAAAGACCTGCACAGAACATGCTTAAAAGATTCCGTATTAGATTTCAAATACGGTGAGGATTTGTATAAATAAGGAAACTGATATGAATATTTTAGTAACAGGAAGCAACGGACAGTTAGGCAATGAAATGGTCCGGGTTTCCGGCAACAGCAAAGACCGCTATGTCTTTACGGACATTGCGGAATTAGATATAACGAATTTGGATGACGTTCTTGCGCTTGTGCAGAAAGAGCGGATAGATGTCATTGTCAATTGCGCTGCCTATACCAACGTGGACAAGGCAGAGGAAGACGAAAAGGCGGCAGACTTGATCAATCATGTTGCTGTCAGTTATTTGGCTGCGGCGGCAAAGTCTGTCAACGCCACGCTTATTCACATATCCACTGATTACGTTTTTAAGGGGATAAACTACCTTCCTTTTACGGAAAAGGACACCACGGAACCGACCGGCGTATATGGCAAGACAAAACTTGCCGGGGAAGAAGCCGTTGTCAACTCCGGTTGTAATTACATTATCCTGCGCACCGCATGGCTCTACTCAGCATGGGGCAAGAACTTCGTGAAGACCATGTTGAAGCTGACGAAAGAGAAAGACGCGTTGCCTGTCATTTTTGACCAAATAGGTACTCCTACTTTTGCCGGAGATTTGGCAGATGCCATAGGCTGGATACTTGACAGGAGATTGACCGGTAAGCAGGACATTTATCATTTCAGTAACGAAGGCGTATGCTCCTGGTACGATTTTGCAGTGGTTATAGCCCGGTTGGCAGGAAACGAATGTGATGTTCGTCCGATTCATACCTTTGAATATCCAAGCAAGGTGAAACGCCCGCATTATTCGGTTTTGGACAAGGCGAAGTTCCGCGAGACTTTCGGTTACAAGATTCCGCATTGGATGGACTCTTTGGAAAAATGTATCAACCAAATAAAAGCACAGAGCAATGGAATTTAAACGGAATATACTTATTACGGGTGGTGCAGGCTTCATCGGAAGCCACGTGGTGCGTCTGTTTGTGAATAAATATGCGGATTATCACATTGTCAATCTTGACAAATTGACATACGCTGGTAATCTGGCAAACCTGAAAGATATTGAGGATAAACCGAATTACACGTTTGTAAGGGCAGACATCTGCGATTTCGAGAAGATGCTGGAGTTGATGCGGCAATACCATATCGACGGTATTATCCATTTGGCAGCAGAAAGCCATGTGGACCGGAGCATTAAAGATCCATTCACCTTTGCCCGTACCAACGTGATGGGAACTCTTTCCTTGTTGCAAGCAGCCAAGATTTATTGGGAGGGCCTTCCGGAAGGCTACGAAGGGAAGCGGTTCTATCACATTTCGACCGATGAGGTCTATGGTGCGTTGGAATTGACACATCCCGAAGGGGTAAAGCCACCTTTCACCACTACGGCATCTTCTTCAGAACACCATTTGGCATACGGTGAGGATTTCTTCTATGAAGATACGAAATACAATCCGCATTCACCCTATTCGGCAAGCAAGGCATCGAGCGACCATTTTGTCCGTGCCTTTCATGACACGTATGGAATGCCTACCATCGTGACCAACTGCTCCAACAACTACGGCCCTTATCAGTTTCCGGAAAAACTGATACCGCTTTTCATCAACAATATCCGTCATTGTAAGCCACTCCCCGTTTATGGCAAAGGTGAGAACGTGCGCGACTGGCTCTTTGTGGAAGATCATGTACGTGCCATCGACCTTATATTCCATCAGGGAAAGGTTACCGATACCTACAATATCGGTGGCTTTAACGAATGGAAGAACATCGACATTATCAAAGTCATTATAAAGACGGTTGACAGACTGTTGGGCAATCCCGAAGGAACTTCCCTCGATTTGATTACTTTTGTGACCGACCGTAAGGGGCACGACATGCGCTATGCCATTGACTCGTCCAAACTGCAAAAGGAACTGGGCTGGGAACCCAGCCTCCAGTTTGAGGAAGGCATTGAAAAGACCGTCCGCTGGTACTTGGATAATCAGGAGTGGATGGATAATATCACTTCCGGGGAATACGAGAAGTATTACGAGGAAATGTACCGAGGAAGATAACATTCTTACAAATGCTGCAATAATACGTAAAATGAGGAACAACAGAGACAAATCTTTAGATATAGCGAAAGCCATTTGCATTATTCTTATGGTTGTAGGTCATAGCGGATGCCCGACTTATCTGTATGATTTTGTTTATATGTTCCACATGCCTTGTTTCTTTTTTGTAAGTGGTTGGCTGCTAAACGAAAAATACGTGACGGACTTGAAAACTGGATTGATTCAAAAGGCAAAAGGTTCTTATTATCCTTTTGTCAAGTGGACGTTGATTTTCCTGCTTTTCCATAACGTATTTGCTTCGATGCACATTTATGAGAACAGCTATTCATGGCAAACATTCATTGAGCGTGTCATTAGAACTTTCACTATGACCGGTAGTGAATCTCTTTTGGGAGGCTTTTGGTTTTTGATTTCATTGTTTTGGGCCTTGATTATCTCCCTGTTTTTCTTTAATACGCTCTCAAAAGCGGAAGTATTAACAGAAAAAACATTTCGGGGATTTTAATCCTCTTAGTTTCAGTATTTTGGCATTACATACCTGTGACATTGCCGCAAATGTTCGGGGAGCAGACTTTATTGGCAACAGCGTTTTACATGAGCGGTTATCTTTGTCGTAAGAAGAATATGCACTTTGCCCATCCGCTTATGACAGGTTTGCTTTTATTGTTAGTTCCGGCTATTGCAGCATGCTTCATCAAATTAAATATGGTAACGGTGCAAGGATGGCTTGTGTTGATTGATTATGTGATTGCTATGACAGGAATGATGGGCGTAGTGTTGCTATCGAGAGAGTTGTCAAGACATTGCATCGCTCCTGTATTTGCATATATCGGAGATAAGACCTTGTATATCTTGGTCTTTCATTTCCTTGCATTCAAGTTGGTGAGTTTCTCATATATTTTTGCCAATAACCTACCAATCGATTATTTAACGCAGTTTCCTGTCATACAAGATGCAAATACCTATATGTGGGTTATATAGTATTGTAGGGATTGTGTTCTCTTTATTGGCTTGGAAGTTATTCCATGTCGTACAGTATATGCAAACGAGAATGAAATAGAATAGAACATTACCATTCATATTAAAACTGTAAAAATATGACAAAATCATTTCAGATATTTGATGGGAAAATCAGATCCCTAAAGCAGCATCTTCAGTTAATAGATTTATCATTGACTTTGGCATGCAAATGTTGTAACAAAGAGAAAGATAATGGGAAAAATATTGCAACGACTCTCCATGCTGTTAGTGGAACTCATTTACAACTCAATATACCAAATAAAACAACCGACATAAAGCGAACATTTGCATATAGCAGACGAAAATTAAATGAGCAGGCGATAATAGAACTATATAGGTTGTTCTCTGATTATATATCTAATATAGTTAGCGAACTATTTAAAAATAATCCATATCAATTATTTGGTGCAATTACTGATAAAAATGAGAGAGCATTATTTTATCATGAAATTATCCAATTAAGTAGTTATGATGCTATTATAGAAGAAATTTCGAAACGTATTTACCGTTCTTTTGAGAAACAGCGTAGTACTCCAAAACTATTAGAAAAGATAATTTCGACTACTAAAGTTAGTATATCCAATGAAATAAAACAAGATGCTTTATTATATTTGGAAATACGGTATTTGATTATTCACAACAATTCAAATGTTGATGAAAAGTTTAAAAGAATGGATAAGGATAATAAAATCCATATAACTGGTAAGAAATTAAATATGACCTATGATTTAGCCAACGCTTCAATGAATGCTGTATTTAAACTATGTAAATCTATTGATGACCAACTTATACATAGAACACTCGTTTCTACACTTTAGATAATGGGACTAAAAAGAACAAATGGAGACGAAACAGATTAAATTGGAATCGTTGGGGGGGAGTCCATCATTTAATTAAGTCTCTATTGAAGCAAAACAAATAATTCTTATTAAAACAAAATTCTGAATGGATTCTGTCTTAAAGAAAAAGACGATAATTGGAACTTTTTGGAGTGCCATAGATCGTTTTTCAGTTCAAGGAATAAACTTTATTCTGAGCTTAATTATCGCCCGGTTACTGGAGCCGTCCGATTATGGAATCATTGCTATGATTTCATTATTTCTAACTTTGTCAAACACATTTGTAGACAGTGGTTTTGCAAATGCGTTAATAAGGAAGAACGACAGAACGGAGACAGACAACTCCACGGTATTCTACTTTAATATTGTAATTGGAATTATAGTTTATGCAATAGTTTGGATGTTGGCGCCATATATTGCTAATTTCTATAATATGCCGCTTCTGGACAAAGTAATGAAAGTGACAGCACTCACTATCCCTTTCTATTCTCTCTCCATCGTTCAGCAAGCTATCCTTACAATTAACATAGATTTTAAATCACAAGCGAAAATCTCAGTAATTTCCGCATTTTTATCAGGAGTGATTGGAGTAATATTGGCATATAATGAAGCAGGTGTATGGAGTTTGTCAATACAGATGATTTCTGCTGCTTTTTTTAGAATGCTCTTACTATGGTGGTACATAAAATGGTTACCTACAAAGTCATTCTCAAAAAGATCATTTGAGGAATTGTTCTCATTCGGTTCCAAATTGTTGTTGGCAAACATTGTTGTGACTGTAGGAAACAATATAACAACTCTGATTATTGGAAAAAAATTCGCACAGAAACAATTAGGATTCTATAACAGAGCAGAACAAATAGGATATTTCCCAGCTACGAATCTTACGGCTATTTTGCAACGCGTCACATTCCCTGTGTTTAGTCAAATGCAAGATAGTCCTATTACGTTACGTAATAGTTACTTGAAAACGATCCAAGTTACTTCATTGCTGACGTTTTTTATAATGGGATCACTCTTTATATTGGCAGAACCTTTGATTATTGCATTACTTACTTCCAAATGGTCTTCTTCTATCAAATTATTGCAGATATTGATTACCAGTATTATGTGGTGGCCTTTTTTTGCATTAAATGTTAATATTTTACAGGTGGTAGGCCAATCAAAACAAGTTCTGATAATAGAGTGTATCAAAGCATCCATCAACATATTTGCTATTTTCATGGCATCCCTAATCAGTATAGAGGCAGTATGTATAACATTATCACTCACTGCATTTTTGAACTCATTCATCTATGCTCATTTCACGAAAAAAAGCATAAATGTATCATGGGGAGGGCAGATAAAAATCATGCTCCCGCATATATTATCGGCTATAGTTGCGGGAACAATTTCTTTTATTGCTTATAACTATATTACTAATATGTGGTTAAAAATTATGTTAGGTGGTTGCTTATATACCTTACTATATGTAGGTATAGCCTACGTAATTGACAAATCAAGCTTTATGACTATCTATAATTCGTTAAAAAAACAATAAATGCAATTATGAATATAAAAGTAATTCCAGTATATCTTCCTCAATTCCACCAAATTCCAGAGAATGACAATTGGTGGGGAGAAGGCTTCACAGAATGGGTAAATGTACGTAATGCACCCCCCCTTTTTGATGGGCATAACCAGCCACGCATACCGTTAAACCATAATTATTACGATTTGAGTGATATTGAAACTTTAAAATGGCAATGTCAATTAGCGCGTAAATATGGTATTTACGGATTTTGTATGTATCACTACTGGTTTAACGGTCACTTGTTGCTCGAAAAACCTATGGAGATGCTCCTCGCTCATCCGGAGATTGATATCAACTATTGCATTTCGTGGGCAAACCACGATTGGAATGATTCCTGGAAAGCCAAAGATGGTGCACCACAGACTCTAATATCCCACGATTTCGATGATGAACAAGATTGGGTAAATCACTTTAATTATATGCTTCCATTTTTTAAAGATTCACGCTACATGTGCGAAAATAATAAACCCATAATGGTTATATATGTGCCTAATCTAATCCGAAAACTTAACAAAATGCTTGATATATGGACACAAATGGCTAAAGATGCAGGATTTGAAGGTCTTACATACATATATCAAAGTGCTGCATCAGCATACGATAATTCCTGGGACAAGTCTAAGTTTGCCTATGGAGTGGAAATGAACCCTCAATATATTAACCTACTGTATGACAACGAACCACAAAAGGTACCTTTTGGACTTGTTAAAACGATAAGATTCATAAAACAGTTGTTTCACATAAATAGAAGTCTTGCGCCATTTATGTATAACCGGAAGTCAGTCCGAAGATTGGACTATGATTTATGCTGGAAAAACATCCTAAAACATAAACCTGTTGCCGAAAACCTAATCCCATGTGCATTCACTGATTGGGATAATACACCAAGACACCGAATGAACGGATATTTGTATGACGGCATGACAGCCTCAAAATTCAAACGTTACTTTAAGGAACTGGTCACTAAAGTAAAAAGAGAATATCATACAGATATGATTTTCGTATTTGCATGGAATGAATGGGCAGAAGGTGGATATCTAGAGCCAGACGAAAGAAATGGATATGCTCTACTTGAAGCGATAAAAGATGCATTAAAATCTTGAAGAGCCTTGTGAACTCACTACTTTCCCCTAATACATCAAAATACATATTTTGCGTCGGAATATGTGCATTAATGATTTCGCTATCTTTTACCTTAGGTGATGGAAACAGAAATCTGTTGTTAATAGCAGTAATGGGAATATCACCTTTACTGCTTATCTTAACCCCCATTATTACAAGAACTGATATTAAAATTTATGCCATTATTATTCTAACCATACTATGCCCTTTACTTAACCATCCGGAAACAATGAGATGGAGTACAGTTCTTTACAGCTGTATGTTTTGTCTATATTTCATTTCACTTTCTCATTTATTTTCATTCTCGAACATTTCACAATCCGGGATTCTCAAACTTTTAAAATATATACTGATCGCTTATGCAATCGTGCTGTTCATTCAACAAATATGTGTATTATTGGGTATTCCGATCATTAATCTTAGCAACTATGACATACGACAACCATGGAAACTGAACTCTTTAATGTCTGAACCAGAGCATAGTGGCCGTATGGTTGCACTGTTAATGTATTCATATTTGTCTATCAAATCGGCTAACAATGGCAAAGAGAATTTTATCGAATCTTGGAAAAATGACAAACTGTTATGGATGGCATTTTTTTGGTGCATGCTGACAAGTATGAGTGCGGGCGCTTATTTATTCCTCTTAATTGTCTTGACAAGATTTATGACTATAAAAAGTGCATTTCGTATTGTAATTCTTATAGTAAGCATTTTTATTATAGTGAATCTCTTCTTAGAACCTATAGCATTAAAAAGATTCATGAAATTCGGTTCTGCGATATCAACTTTCGATATTCATAAGATTTATAGTGCGGATCAAAGTGCAGCTTTAAGAGTTATTCCTTCTTTCATCTGTTTACAAAAAATAGATTTGTTTACTGTTGATGGATGGTTTGGGTATGGTATTGATTATGTATCAGATTTTATGTCAAATTATTTAGCTGGTGTCCCCAAAGGATATACTGGAGGTGGATTACTTTTATATGCAGTGGAATACGGTTTTTTGCCATTCATCGTCCTTGCAATCATCACATTCCATTTATGCTATGACAAAGGGAACAAGATACCAACAATACTTTTTTGGATATTCTCCATACTATTTACTGGCGTAAATTCTCAACTTGCATGGTCTACAATAACATTACTTTATATAGTGAAGATATCACAACAAATAAAAACTGATAATGAATATACTGATACTAGCATATCTGCTTTCTCCAAGTAAGGGCAGCGAATATTCTGTAGCATGGAATTATGTTACCCACATGTCGAAAAAAAATAATTTGACTGTACTATACGGTGCTTCTGGTAATCAAATGGGAGATTGCGATGAAATGGAGGATTACATAAAACAGAATCCTATTCCAAATGTCTGTCTGATACCAATTTATCCCAATAAGCTGGCAAATATACTCAATTGGCCTAACCGCCATCATGTCTTAGAATATACGTTTTATTATGCTTATCGAGTATGGCATTTGCAAGTGTATAAAGTAGCCAGTGAGTTAATGGAGACAAAACATTTTGATTTGATTCATTATGTTGGAATGATAGGTTACCGTGAACCGGGATATTTATGGAAATTGGGATTGCCCTACGTATGGGGTCCCGTAGGGGGAACCAATAATGCCCCTCAACAATTGATGGAACGTATGCCATTAATCGGGCGAATGAAATTAACATTCCGTAGCATTGTAAATACGTTTCAATTCCATACCAAACGACGTTTAAAAAAAGCATTAAAGGCAACAGACATATTGCTTACTGCAACATCAGAAAATCAGCGCAATTTCAAGAATGTTCATCATAAAGACAGTATATGGATTCCAGAAAATTGCATAACAGGTAATATAGTTCTCAATAAGAGTAAATTTATTAATAATGGGAAATTCAATCTTATTGTCATAGGTCGATTGGATTCCAATAAAAATGTTGGCATTTTACTCGAAGCTCTGACGCATGTCAAACATAGGGAGTTATTGCACCTTGATATAGTAGGAGATGGAATGTTAAAGGAAAAATTGCAACAATACGCAATTGAGCATGACATAAACAATATGATTACATGGCATGGGCAGTTGCCTCGTGTTGAAGCCGTGAAGGTCTTTAATTCAGCACACTTGCATGTGATTACAAGCGTGAGTGAGGGCAATCCCACCACTATTTGGGAGGCGATGAGCTACGGAGTGCCAACGATGAGCTTCGACCATTGCGGAATGCATGATACTATATGTGACCGATGTGGAATACGCATACCAATTGCAAAACATTATGAGGAATGTGTTTCGGCCGTTGCGATAGAAATTAATAAGCTACTTGAACATCCCGAACGATTCCAACAATTGGCAGAAGGTACTATAGAATGTGCATATCATTATAAATGGTCTGAACGAGAACGTTTCCTAAATAGTCTTTACGAATCACTTCTGTCCAAAAAGAAAGTATATTGATAAAACTATAAAGTATCTGATAAAAAAGATTTCAATTCTTTTAGGCTAATTTTTAATGGAACGTGTGATTTGCTTTCATCTCTTCAATGACTATAGCGGCAGTCCCAAAGTAATGAAAATGGTATTGGAAGGATTGCTTAAAAAAGGATACCGGATAGATTTGGTTTCTTCTAAAGGTGGGATATTCGATGAACTACATTATCAAAACTTACACAGACATTCTTATCCTTATCGTTTTTCAAACAATCCTGCTGTTACCATGTTACGGTATTGTGGGGTACAATTTTATACCTTCCTTCTGGCATTCCGATGGCTGTTTTGCAAGGGAGTTGTATTTTATATCAACACATTGCTTCCAATTGGTCCTGCATTAGCGGGAAAGCTGATGGGAAAACGGATAGTGTATCACTATCACGAGAACGCTTTTGCCAAGGGTACATTTTATAAGCTCTTGGCAAAAGCCATGCAGAAGCTGGCAAACGAAATCATTTGTGTGTCAGCTTATCAGGCTTCTTTCTTACAACGAAAAGAATGTGTAACTGTTGTTCCCAATGCTTTGCCACAAGATTTCATCAGCAGATTGGTTTTCTCACCAGAAACAGCTTTTAAAAGGAAACAAGTATTGATGCTAGGTTCGTTAAAACTATATAAAAGTCCATTAGAGTTTTGCAAATTGGCAGAAAACTTACCTCAATATTTCTTTGATCTAGTGGTGAACGACACACAAGAGAACATAGATTTATTCATTGAAACGTATAAACTACATATCTCTAAAAATTTACTTATCTATCCCCAACAGAACGATGTAGCGCCGTTTTATAATCGTGCTTCACTCGTATTGAATTTGTCGAACAAGGAAAAGGTGGTGGAGACATTTGGCCTGACGGCACTAGAAGCTATGAGTGTCGGTTTGCCAGTAATTGTACCGACAGAAGGTGGTATTGCTGAGATGGTAGAAAACGGAGTAAATGGATATAAAATAGACGTGACACAGCTTGCTAAAATTGAGCAAACCATTGAATCTATATTGGAAGATAAAAACTTGTATATACGCTTATCAAACAATGCCTTAGCTTGTTCAAAGCATTATGATATCAATTTGATGATAAGTAATATCATATTGTGCATAGAAGCTTTGTAATATTACCAACAACCTCAATCTATTTTTTCACCGCTTGATCTATAATAGCGGGAAATTTTTATTTAATTCATATAATCCATGAAACAAGTGGCAATCGTGGGTACCCAAGGTGTTCCCGCAAGTTATGGAGGGTTTGAAACCTTAGTAGAGAATATTATCGGAGATAACTGCCCTCCTGATATACAGTATACGGTCTTTTGCAGCAGCAAGGATATTCCCAATGGGAAGAAGCGATACAAAGGATGCAGGTTGAAATACATTCCACTGCACGCCAACGGAATCCAAAGTATCCCTTACGATATTTGGTCGTTGTGTAAAGTCATACAAGGCTATGATACGATCCTCGTATTGGGTACATCCGGGTGTAGTTGCCTTCCCATATTTCGGTTATTATGTCGGACACGGCTAATTGTCAATATTGATGGGCTGGAACACCGACGTGCCAAATGGGGACGTATGGCACGTTGGATTCTGCGGTTTTCAGAAGCGATGGCTGTTCGCTTTGCCGATGTGGTTATTGCCGATAACAAGGGCATACAGGATTATGTGTATGAGACTTATCATAAGAAAGCGGCGTTGATCGCCTATGGTGGGAATCATGTCTATCGTAAAATTCCGACAGAAATCCAAATCCAGGTTCTTATGAGCTATGGTCTAACATCTGGAGAATATGCCATTACTGTCTGTCGCATCGAACCCGAAAACAACTGTCATATGATACTAGAGGCTTTTACTCATAGTGAGAAAAAACTGATTTTCATCGGCAATTGGAAACATAGTCCCTATGGTCTCAGTCTAAAAAACAAATATTGTGGTTATCCCAACATCGTCCTACTTGATGCAATTTATGACTTAGATATCCTTTATTCATTGCGAGCTAACGCCGGAATATATATACACGGACATAGTGCAGGAGGTACAAACCCATCGTTGGTGGAAGCAATGTTCTTCGGTTGTCCGATTGTTGCTTATGATGTGGTCTACAATCGAGAAACGACTCAAAATAAAGCGTATTATTTCTCTAATACTGAAATGTTAATATCAATCATATGTCGTTCCGATTTAGAAGGAACTGCGATGAAACGTATTGCAGAGGAGGAGTATACGTGGCAATATATATCCCGGCAGTATTACTCTCTATATTAGTATTTTCATATATAAGGAAAGCGATCGAGCACCTTAAAAATATATGAATCCAATAAAAATAGTAAACATCATGCGGAGATATTATGTTAAAATATTTTCATAGCAATATATATCACTATGAGATAAAATGTGTAGTAAATAGCTCATAATGTTTTAGTATGAAAAAGACCGTTCTTGAATATACGACCGATACCTATCAGGAAGATATTCCGAAACAGCTCCTCCAAGAAAACATGATACGTTTAAACTCTTTTTTCTCAGAGCAGGAATCCGTACAGAAGAAAGGGAGCCGTTTAATATTCAAATACACATTTTACTCCGTCGAAAATCCCCGTAAGGCCACGAAACAATATCTATTGAAAGAATACGCTAAACTGCCTTTAGCAATGAAGTGTATTCAACCGGAACAAATACCTAGTATGGAACAATACAAAGAGATAATACTATATGGCGATGAAACCTCTCCCAAAACACAAGAAAAGTTGACGGAATATCTTCAAAAGCATGATTCATTGAAAGTCCAGTTGTCTTTTTTTGACAACAAGAATGACTTCACTTGCAAGGACGAACAGACTATCGCATATGCGGAACTGCAAAAGGCGTTATTTTTTTGTAAAAGAAAGAGGATTCCGCTTTTGTTCGTATCTGTAAAAGAGATGGTAAATGATATTCGTTTTCTCAATATGTTGGAGGAGAGCTACGTTGATTTCAGATGTATTGATTTTCCATGGTTCTGCAAGGAGAATCTGCGTCTGATAAAGGCAGTTGTGTTATATAAAAAATTGCAAACAAAATAAATGTAAAGTAGCTCCTTCTCGTTGGGTATTTTTCCTCTGTTTACCCTATCAGAAAGCCTATTCTCCAGTGGACATTGATATGGAATCCATGTCAAAGGTGGTGTTATTCACTATCAAAAATAGATTTGGATATTTTATCGAAAGACGGAAATGTTTTGCTATTTAGATAATGAAAGAACGACAGACGTAACTTGCGTTACATTCAGAGCTTCCTAGAGAATTTCAAAGATTCGATATACTCCAATGGTAAGTTGGTTTACAAGTAATTGGGTGGGATAAATTCTGCAAATGAACATATAACTTTACTGAGGAATGTAAGGAGCAAGCTCAAAATAACAACTGAAGTTAACAAGGATAAAAAGTAGCCTGATTCGTGGAACAAAGGTCCAAAAGAAATATTGTATATTAAGAAAGTTTTGTCCATGAATTATGGGAAAGTCCGATATACCTACCTTTCAACCTAATTCGATATAAAATAATTTCCAAGCGACTTCGGAGCTTGGAAGGGTAACGGTTTAACGGCGTAACACGCTGTTAAACCGTTTGGTTTTCGTTAAACGAAAAGACAACTTGCTGTCCCCTAATGGGGACAACGTTTTGAATATCACGCTATATCCATATAGTGTTATAAGGCCTTTTGTCAGGGGAAAAACGCATACGGTTTCTGCCTGTTTTTCCGCATTTCCGGTCTTCTGAAGGTAAATATTTCCCCACAGTACGTGCGTCTTCCCGCTATACTGCTATAACCATATAGCCATATAAAAAAGAGTCGGAAATTGAAATATCATTGATTGACAGCATAATTCACCAGTTCTGGGGATGTCTCCCGTAGTCTTTAGTCCGCTATATCACTATCAGCATAACTTTAGTTATCTCTATTTCGATGTCACGCCCTATGCAGCTCACCATATCATGATATATCACTATTCGGCTAACCCATTATACCGCTATCGATATATCCCCGTCTATCCCTATTTCGATATCACCTCTTATGCGATCAGCCATATCATGATATATCGTTATCTGACTATTCCGATATATTGCCGCCTTTTGTCATCCGGGACTTGCTGCGGATAAGATTAGGATACCTTAAATAAGGACTTTTAGCCTAAGATAAAGTAAACTAATAATTTGATAATAAAGCTCTTACAATTACGATTTCTCCTATAAAAACATTACCTTAGTAATGTAAAGTGCGACAAGAGGTCGCACAAATAATTGTTCAGCATCGTGTTTGAACCTATTGTTCCGTCAATAGTAGCCTAAAGAGGCGTGCGTGACTGGCAACGGTCGGGTGCGAAGCCCTCTTGACAACGACGTTCCAACCTAAGCATCATAGGCGAAGAATGTCAAGGCTGACCGATATGAGTAACCTAAGTGAATCGCTGCACCATCGTGACTAAGAATTGGCTCACGGATGCTTATGAGCCATGCTAAAAGGCAAGCAGTCAAGATAGTACGCTGTTACATCGTACTACACGGATGTCGCACTGCCGGTGGATAGGCGGACTTTAAGTCGGTCGTCAGTTATTTGTGCGAAACTTGGTAAGCCCGTATCTCTCCCGTCAGCCAATAACCGATGGGTAAGCCAATCGTAAGAGCGGCCGAATGGGATGCGGGTAAAGGATTGTGGAGAAAGCGAACGCCATGGTGTAATGCCATGGATAAGGGTTTCAACGTCACCCTACGCGAAAGCGGACAGACTTCCACAGGGTAATTCTTTGTGAAACGAATTGTAGAACTTCAAGTATGAGGAAACAGTAAAGGAACAAGGCGCAAGCCGAGTGTGCATCTTCAGCCAGACGCAAGACCGTGTGGAAAGGAATAGACTTCGCACGATGCGAACAAAAGGTAAGGAAGCTGCAAATCAGAATAGCAAAGGCTCAGAAAGCAAGAAGATACAACAAGGTGAAAGCCTTGCAGCATCTTCTTGTCACGTCCTTTGAAGCCAAAGTTTTGGCGGTAAAGAAAGTGACAACCAATAAAGGTAAAAGTACGGCAGGAGTCGACCATGTATTATGGGACACCGATGCCAAGAAGATGAATGCAGTGTGTTCTTTGAAACGGAGAGGGTACAGAGCTCTCTCGCTGAAAAGGGTCAACATACCGAAGAAGAACGGAAAGATGAGACCACTCGGGATTCCGACCATGAGAGACAGAGCCATGCAGGCTCTTTATCTGATGGCTTTGGAACCCATTACGGAGACAACAGTGGACGCCAACTCTTATGGATTCAGGAAGTTCAGAAGCACGGCGGATGCTATTGACGCCCTACACAGATGGTTAAGCAGAGACAACTCCCCCCAGTGGATACTGGAGGGAGACATCAAAGGATGTTTCGACCACATCAGTCACGAATGGCTTCTCGATAACGTACGAATCGACAAGTACATCTTGGAGAAATGGCTGAAAAGCGGAGTGGTATTCAACAAATTGCTCCAACCCTCCGTGGAGGGTACCCCGCAGGGCGGTATCATCTCACCGACACTCGCCAATACCACTCTTGACGGCATGGAAAGGATGCTGAAAGAAAAGTACAAGGCGGGATATATCAACGGAAAGCTCTATCGTCCGAAAGTGAATTGCGTGCGCTACGCAGACGATTTTATCGTCACGGCAGACAGACGGGATATACTGGAGGATATAAAACACATGTTGACTGAGTTTCTTGGGGAGCGTGGCCTCACGCTGTCCGAAGAAAAGACACTGATAACACACATCAGCGAGGGGTTTGACTTTCTGGGGTTCAATGTCCGGAAGTACAACGGTACATTGCTAATCAAGCCATCCTCCAAAAGCGTGAAACGCTTTACTGAAAAGCTGCATGAAGTCGTGCTCGGTAAGAACAAGGCCGTAGCACAACAAAGGCTGATAGAAGCCCTCAACCCCGTGCAGCGAGGCTGGGGAAACTATTATAGCAGTGTGGTATCGAAAACTACGTTCTGCAAGATAGACCATTATTGTTATTCTCATAACCCGGTATATATCGCTATTTTGCCAACATGAGTTCTCGCTATCTTCATAGCTTGACATATCACTATTCCAACAACATAAGCTGTCACAATATCCGTAGCCTGGTGTGTCATTATCCCGATAATGTAAACTGTTAATATCTCCATGGCTTGGTATGTCACAATCCTGGCAACATCGGGGAGAATCCCGACCTCCCGCCGGATTGCCATTTGTCATGTCTTTTGCTGGCATTGACTATTCATGTCTATATATGACTATAACTGACAAGGTATTCTCTCCTACATTTATTCTTTTTTTCTTTGCGGCGTAGGACGATAATCCGCCACCGGGAACATCCGTCTTACAAAACACTTAATTATCACGAAATTAAAATATAAATCATAGTTATGAACGGCATCGAAAGAAAAAAAACAAATCCGTATAATATCAACGAGAAGGAGATACTGGATATAGTTGCTGCTAAAGGCTCATATTTGAGCAGCATTTCCGGGGATCTGGAAGAGGCGGCACCCCACAAGGAATTTTCATCCCGGTCGGAAAGTAAAAAGACGATGACGGATGAAGAGGTCAAAAAATATATTGAAGCCCACCTGAACAGTTTTCCATCCAACCGGCGCAAGCCCCTGCATATTGATGCACAGGTGTACGAATGTATCTCAGACATTGTCTGGGCAGTCAGACGTAAGGATTTCACTGTTTCCGGTGTTATAAGTCGCATACTGGTTGAACATATCAAAGAAAACGCAGGTATGATAAGGAAGATCACAGGACGAGATTACAAACTGTTCCAGCTGTAATATGACGGGAGGTCCTCCTTAAAACAGTTCTGGAGGGGGAGTCGGAAATCGATGCTGCTGAAAAAGTAGCCATATGACTTGAATCACATCGTTAACAAGTGGAGAATGTTTGCATTCACAAGAATTAAGCATCCTTCATTTTTTCTATAATCCGGCATTGTTTTACTTGTGCATATCATTGATTTTTAATATATTTGTACAACAATCGATGATAATTCCATGTTAAATCTACAGACAGAAATCAAGTTTAGCGACTATAATTCGCTCTATGACATATTAATTCCTCAAGACAGCAAATTTCGTCAGCTAGATAGATTTTGCATCGATCCGTAAGGGATTGATTTTCAATGACTTTTATCACTGAAAATCAACTATATAAGAAAATAACGGTACAACTATCCGTTAAGGGAAAAGAGGGAGTAAAAAAGTTGCTTTTAGGGAGTGAGAGGATTAGAAAAGTCGTGTGTCTCGAATGAAATATTTAACCATATATTAACATCTGATAAGTATTTTTATCTTTTACAACAACAATAGGTCTAAACGAGAACGACACCATTAAGCTTATAGTAATAAACATACGCGAGGTTGGATATTTTGGTGTTAGCGGGCTGATAATCGGGGATTTATTATTACCTTTGCAGTCAAAATTAGAAATAATGACAGCATTATGAAATATAAAGTGAAAGTAACGGTGCTCGACACCAAGCTATATCCTGAATATCAGCAGCAGTATTGCGCCAATCCCTGTTCCGGCAAATGCCCTGTATATAACAAAGGGGACGAGTTTGTTTTCCACCGCGATGATGAGCGAGACGACTACTGGCATTGTGGTCTGAACACACTTGTCAAGACAGACGGCAACCCTGATGAGATAGCCGGAGGGCCGAAAAAGCCATTTTGCTCAGAGGCTTGGGATGCCATATCCCGGTATATCTACACAGGTCTGCAAGGTGGTTCGATAATGAAGGGCTGGATGCGCGACGATAACGCCATGATAACGTGTTGTAATGATGGGACTCGCCCGGTTATCTTCAAGATAGAACGCATCGACTACGAGTAATAAACAAAATACCGACATCGTTTATATAATAATTGCTGAACAGCCGTATTCTTAATGGCGTTTAGTAATAAAAGCTCTATATGACATGAAAGAATTTGATATAACCGGATGGGTCACGCAGGGAAATCTATGAGGCGTTCTCTCAGTTCGATTTTCCTTTCTATCATGTGGCGTTCTATGTTGATGTCACTCGGCTGAAAACTTACACCTCAAAACGTGGTCTTTCATTCTATTATTCCATGATATGGCTGGCGACCAGAGCGGCAGACAGCATCCTCAATTTCCGTCTCCGCATCGAAGATGGGAAACTATATGAAATTGAATACTCCGTGCCTGGACTTACTTTCCTCAAACCGGGTCATGAGAATTTTCAGATAGTCGTTTGCCCGTTGACTGACAACCTTGACGAATACACTGAAAAGGTAAGGAGCATGACTGAAAGACAAACCTCTTTCAAAGGAGGTGAGAATGTCCCGGATAACGGGCAGATTTACTTTTCCTGCCTCCCTTGGATGGAGATAACCTCACTGTCAAGTGAACGTGTTATTGATGCCGACGATGCAGTGCCTCGTATAGCATGGGGAAAATATGTGGAACGTGACGGCAAACTTCAGCTATGCGTCTCCGTCGATGTCAACCATCGCCTTATTGACGGCTACTACATCGGACGCTTTTATCAGGAATTACAGAACAGAATAAACAGCTTACCGGATTGATATATGGAACTCAGACAATACATAGCCGATGCGTTTACCGACCAACTTTTCACAGGTAATCAGGCGGCGGTATGTCTGCCAAAGACTGCCCTCGATACAGATTTGATGCAGAAGATAGCCATAGAGAACAATTTTTCGGAAACCGCTTTTGCAGTCAAGACAGACAATGGTTATGACCTGCGTTGGTTCACTCCCGGCGGCGAGATAGACTTATGTGGTCATGCCACGCTCGGCACAGCTTTCGTAATCATGACGGAAGTCGAGCCTGAATGCCGCAAGATTGACTTTTCCACAAAGAGCGGTATTCTGACCGTCGAAAGGAACGGCAATCTGTTCAAGATGAATTTTCCGCAGGCAGAATACAAGAGGATTGAAGTTACTGATGATATGGAGGATGCAATTGGTATTCGTCCTCTCGAAGCATATCTTGGTCGTGATTTAATGATGGTACTGCCCTCGGACGATGATGTCAAAAGCCTCAGACCTGACCAGACACTACTCAAACAGCTTCCCGGACTGATTCAGTCAGTCACGGCCAAAGGTAAGGATTATGATTGCGTATCACGCATATTCGCCCCCAAACTGGCTGTTGCAGAAGACCCGGTAACGGGATCGACTCACTGCATGATAGCTCCATATTGGGCAAAAGTCCTTGACAAGACTACCATAAATGCTTATCAGGCGTCTCGGCGTGGAGGCAAACTCATCTGTGAGGTGCTTCCCGACAACCGAATAGACATCAACGGTTCATGCGTGCTGTATTCTAATGCTATGTTACTTCTTTGACTAAATTCCCATCTATGGCGAACTATTTTGACAAAGAATAGCGACATTATAACAAGGTCGCTATTCCTGTGTGTTACATACTTGGCAAATATCTTTTCAAAAAGGTTATGTAATCACGTCAGTTGTAAATAGTTGTCAAGGAATTGCTTACCACTGCTGAAAATCAACGCTATATCCGATTCAAGAACCAAGCGAGGTACAAACTACGTTAATTAGTAGCCAAAACAGAAGGGAAAAGCAAGGCAATGGGCTGGAACAGCAGAATCACGCTATAAAGGGATAAGATTTCATTTTTTCGTTCAGTTCAAGCACTTTACGCATAGTAACGTAATGGCTTTAGCGAGAATTGTATTATTTTTGCGGCACAGACAATAATCTCGTTTTAACTTTCATGTACAATGGGACATTTGTCACATCGAATGTCGATTATAGATAATAGTTTCATATGGAACAGTTTGATGACACTTGCAAAGCATTAACCACATTTCGTATGGCTGCGGCTGCTCAAGTTGCTGCAACGGAGTGTGGCGACTATAAAAAAGGCAACAATGCCTTTGACCGGGTTATTCATATTCTCAAATATCTCAAGGGATTAGGGAAAATGAATGAATTGGAAGCATTGTTGTCTGATTCTAATGTAGGCGTAAGAATGTTTGCCGCTTATGGTTTGCTGCCGACATCTCCCAAAATCGCTGTTCCAGTTCTCAAAGAGATTTCACAAAGAGAGGATATCCATTCCCTTACCGCAAAAGCTACACTTGAACAGTGGGAACAAGACACTTTAATATATCCATTTTAGTTTTTAGCGTTACGATTATGAATAAGTGGCATAAAATAGTAGGTGTTATAACCTTTGGAGCGATTGGCATTTACGAATTGCTCTTATGTGCCAATGCCTATGTGGATTTGAAATATATAATAGAGCCATACAATATTCCTGATATAATCGGTAGGATGTATTTGAGGGCTGATGCATTGTCGGCATCCCTTTGGATCAATTATTTCATAGCACTTGCCCTGTTCATTTGTCTATGGAGGAAAGGAGGCAAGCGATGAAAAGACAAGGTACAAATACACTGTCGAAAATAGTAATTGTCATAGCCACATTGATATTCTTGTACTTCTGTATGCTTTTATTCTTTGGATTTCCGATACCGCGCGGAAGCAAGATTGACAGTAATTACTATACCTACTACAAAAACATCTTTGGAATATATTATATCTCGGTCGAACATGCACCCGCACTGATTAATCATGGCAGTTGGGGGTATCTGGACGATGCGGATATGCAGACATTCATGGTGTTAGGCGAGGGTTGGGCAAAGGATGCCAATCACGTATGGCATGACGATGAGATTGTTAAAAACACGGATGTAAAATCATTCCATATAAATGAGCATGGCGTTGCTATGGATAAAAACAGAGTCTATATACATGATTCTTCAAACGATGAGGATTATATAAGACCATCACACAGTGGCATAGATGTCGAGACTGCCGAATATTTTGTCTACAGGCTTGGCGCACTTCAAGATGAATGGATGCGCGACAAGGACTTTGTCTATCACAACGACCGGAGAATTGATGTGGACAGAAACAGTTTTGAAATTTATGGCGAAGACTGGTTTGTAGATAAAGACTTTCTTTATAAAACACTATATAATGATTTGACCCGAAAGTGGGATTTACACCGTATTGACTCCTTGCAACAACCCATTGAGGCCGGTTATCAATATTTCCGTAATGGCAGAAATATTATATATGGCGATTCAATAATTCTTAAAGACATAGATGTTCAGCGTTTTGAGGAGATTGGTGTAGGCAAATACAGGGTCAATGACATGTTGTTTCTCTGGGGTAAACCTTTCCTTAAAGACTCCTTGGATGTAGAAAATGCCAGATTTTATTATCATGGTCATTTAGCCACTGACAATAAGAATGTGTATTATGTTCGCAAACTGCTTGATGACATTGATGCCTCAACTTTCCGACAGATAGATAACGGTACGTTTGAAGATAAGGACTATATCTATACAATAAAAGAAAAAGCTTGGGGAGAGGAATATCCCTTTGTCAAAAAGAAAAAAAATAGAAGATAGATGAGAAAGTGGCAAAAAATAGTAGGCGTAATAGCATTTGTAGTGATTGGCATTTGCGAATTGTTCTTATGTGCCAATACCTATCTCGATTTGAAATATATAGCATTAGACATATATTGGCCAGATGAGATTGAGAGATTGTATCAGAGGACAAATTCTCTATCAATAGCTCTTCTTCTCAATTATATCATCGCACTTGCTCTGTTCATTTGTCTTTGGCGGAAAGGAGGCAAGCGATGAGACGGAGAATAGCCATAATTGTGATAAATGTTGTTGTCGGACTGTTTGCAGTATATGTGTATGCTTGTTATGTCAGAGAAACCGAGATTCAGAGTACTCAGGATAATATAACTTGTGACATAATAGAACTGGATTTGAGACATGGTTATAGACACCACCCTTCAGCAAAAATAATTTATAGAGGCAAGGAATACTATACCTCTATAACTATAAATTTAACCGATAGTTTATCCCTTGGGGAAAACAATACCGTGTTTTACTATGATGGGGTACTTGATAGAGTCTTTTGCCGTGACTCAGGTATTGAAAGAGGTGTGTATTCAGGCGTTGCCTTCTTTATTCTGTCTTTCCTGTTTTGGCTCAATCCCAAAAGTAATAAAAAGAAAAAAGACTTTAGCAGAGGAGGCAAGCGATGAAAAAAAGAGGATTAAAAAGATACTACCGCAACCTCAACAAAAGAAGCTATATTGAGCAGATTATTACTGGATTGAGAAACGGAGTTGTCGAATATGACTATGAGCATATTCATTTAGACAGATATTCCCTTACTAAATGGAGCGAAATTAGATTACATCTTGATGTGCTCTTTAAGTTACTGGATGTTTTCAAATCCAATTATGAAACCATCCGTATGCCATTTCAAGTTTGGGGATATGTATGTTTCCAAAGGGATTTAGGATGCCAAATCGGACTATACATACACACTCCGAACAGTGACTTTGACGATTTTTCAATGATTATCTCCAATATATCAGAAACTCCAACGATAAGAAGGGAAGAGTTGCTTGGTTATCTTGAATCAAGGATGACAAACGGCTATGAGGTAAGGTACTCTAAGAATTGTGACGGTGAACCGGAAATCTTTATCGCAATAAAGAATGTGGGGATGCCAATTTTCATAGAAGCAAAAATGTGTGGCGAATTATGAAACTGACCGATAAACGATTTTGGAAATTTGAGGCAATGATGCTACTTTGTGGTGTCATATTGTTATGCCAAATGTTAGTCGCGCTTTTATGCAACGGAGCCGAATTTGAATCGTGCAACGGGGCTGTGCCGATATTACTGTTTCCTGTGTTATGCCTATATTTTGCGATATTGGGCGTTCCGACATGGCTGGTGTATAAAGGAAATTCGTGGCTGAGGCTTGCGGGATGGCTGTATCTGTTTTCTGCAGTGTTGTTGATAATTCCGCTCTTAACATTCTTATTCGACTGGAATCCTGTCACAGCAAATATACGACCGGACAACATACCTGCGGATGAGGGCAAATACTTTACAGACAACGAATTTATAATTATGATTTGTGCAGGATGGGTGGCTCTCCTCATTATCCCCGTGTTGATTACCTCGTATCTTACTAAGCGATGGATTGTAAAAATGATACCTGATATAACTCCGGATTATCTTCTTGATTCTGCTCGGAGAGCCGTCAAAGGAAATGTCTCGCCTAATGTCAGGGCGATATTGATGAATTACTCACATAATCATTTAATTTTGAAATGCTATCTGGATTCTATTCCGACAGACATAGACAGAGAAATGTTGAGCGATATAGCGGGAGAAATAGTTGGGGACTTTCTACCGAATGAAATTCCAAAGGTCACAGAGATTTGCGAGGCTTCTAATGTTGAAATCTCAAAACCTGGAAACCGTGATTCATTTATTTACATACGCGATAACAAACTATGAAACCGACCGACAAACAAATTGAGGTAAATAATTTCTGTCCTGTTTGTGGCTATCCACTTAGCGATTACAATCCGTGGGGTGATGATGGAAAGACGCCGACATACGATATATGTCCTTGTTGCGGTGTAGAATGGGGTAATGAAGATTATACTCCTGAATCCCGAAAGGAATATCGCAATAAATGGCTTGCAGCCGGAGCAAAATGGTTTGACCTACAGAAAAAGCCTGCGAATTGGAATCTTGAAAAACAATTAAGAAACATAGGCTATAATGAAACTCACCGATAAACGATTTTGGAAATTTGATAAGACGATATGAAGAGTTTTAAAAGGGCAAAGAGACACAAAGATAGAATCGCCTCTAAATCTACAACGATTGAACAATCGTATTATAAATTATTTGTGCTTTATAGCATAATTTTACTTGTGGGGATTTTTCTCCCCCAGTATTTGAGGGTATATTATTTAGAGTATTCCTTTATGTATATAGTAGTAATCCCAATATGCTTTATTTGTGGATTATACTTTAAGTGCATAAAAAAATTAAAGAAAGGGCTTTTATATATATCACTTTGGGGCACATTTTGCATTACATTTTCATTGTATTCAATTGTAAATATTGGATATATGAACTCACAGGATACACATTCGTTTATGTCCGAGATAGAGAATGTTGAATCCAGTGCCTACCGCTCGCCGCCCTTCATTTCTTTTAAATTAGATAATGAGGAAATTGCTCTAATAATTAATAATGAATATCCAATCAAAGAAAAGATTGAACGAGAAAAGACATTACTAATTTCAGGTCAGTATAAAAAAGGACTGTTTTCATCCGTTATGATTGTTGATTACACCGTTTATTAACAATAATAGGTAATCATAGACTTATGCCTCTTTGTCCTCTATCAATCCTCCAGTCATACCGACCTTCCGCGACATCGCCAACCTCGTTGAGTGTATGGCGATGTTTTATTTCATCAAAGGGCTGTCGGTGTTCCGCATAGTCACAGAGCCATGCACCGACTGCTTTCTGCTGCTCGGTGGTCTCGCCGTAGCTCTGCATCACGCTCTTGATGTCGGCGACTTCGGCGGGAGAGAAGATTGACTTGTGCCGCTCCGTGGTGAAATGGATAATCGCGTCAATGGCTCGTCGGAACACCTCGCTTGCCTTGTAGAGAATATCGGCGATGATGTTCAGAATATCCCGGCTCGATTTCAGCGCACCTTGCAACTGTCTTATGGTCTTGTCCTTCTCCGCCGTTGCCCGGCTCACCGCCATGCTGATGCGGTGCTGCTCCCCGGTCTTCTGCTCCTGAAGCTGTCGCAGAGCCGTGTTTCTCTCGGATTCATAAGTGTCAGCGATTGCCATAGCACTGTCCCGCTCCAGTTCTACCGTCCGCTTCGCCTCGGTCAGCTCCTTCGTCCGTTTCGCCACCTCTTTCCTGACGGCATCGGGGAACGATTCTTTGATATGCTTGTTTTCGGCTTTCAGCTTCTCGTTCTCCTGCTCGATGGCTGCGTACTTGCCTTTGCCGAAAAGGTTGGCGATGCCGGACTTTATGCTGTCCGTGTTCTCACGGTCAACCTCTCTCGCACGTTCCTCCTTTTTGGCGATTTCGCTGTCAAGTTCCGCGCTGCGCCGCTGCTTTTCCTCGTTCCCGATTTGGAGTTTTTCATGTTCGGATTTGGCATTGTCCGTTTCACGGATCGCGGCATCCCTGTCGGCTTCGGCTGCTTCCTTTTCCGCCTTTACCTGTTCGGCTTCCTGCTTCTGCTTGGCGATGATGAAGTCAGCGCGTTCAAGATGCTCCTTTCCCGTCTGCTTCTTTGAGCTGCCCCTTTCCATATCAAGACACTCAGCCAAAAGCGTCTGCATGTCGCTCATGGCTTTCTCGTCCAGCTTGCAGGATTTTCCTGTGTCGTGGTTCATCCAGTCCCATACGATATGGGCGTGAAGATTTGGCTTCCATGTGGCGGTATCTCCGGGGATGCCGTAATGTCCCTCGTCACGGTGGATGAAGATTTGTAAAGCTGTGATTCCCCACCGCTTCTTGCACACCTCGCAGAAACGGCGCAACTGCTCCAGCGTGGTATCATCCTTGATTACCACGACACCCTCCTTGAGCGGAGTGCTGCCGCGCACGACGGTCACCTTCCCGGTCTTCTTGTTCACACGCTCCCGGTCTTTGGTCTGCATCGCCCGACCTGTCTTTTCCTTTACCATCGCGGCTATCTGATTGTAGCGTTCCGACAGGGATGTGCCGCCGAAATCAGGTGCTACCCATGTCTCGTTTGCTGCCATGAGGTCGGTGCGGACATAGAACTTTTCCTTGCCGATATGGGCGAGGTATTCCGCTGTCCGCCTGTTGTGCGCCTCGCTGCTTCCGATGTTGCAGGGCTTGATGTTGATTGATGTCTTCTGTGCCATAGGCATGATGATGTTTACAGATTTACAATAGGGAAAGGGTTATTAGGGCGGAGCCTTAATCGGAGGGTGCAGGGAGAGGGTCACTTCCTGCTCGGGGTTCTCAGAGGTCGAGACCTCTGAGCGGAGTTTCCAAAGAGAGGGTCACTCTTTGGTCAGGGGTGTTGGGGCTGACAGCCTCCGACCGGGTTCTTAGGGCAGAGCCATAAGTGGGACGGGGCAAAGCCCAGCCCCTCGGGAGAGCCCACAACTACGGAAGCGAAGCGTGTAGTTATAGTGGGCTATATCTGGGCAAGCCCAGTCAGTCCCCCCACGATAACGGAGTACCGCTTGAAATTCCGCTTTCTGCGCCCGTCTTTCACTCGCACCTATGTCGGGATAGTCTTGCCGTCATTCGTGCCGTCCTGCGCCTTTTTTGTGGCTTTCCGTGGAAATGTTGTCAAACGGTCTGTTCCCATAGTCTATGATATGGGGATTGTCCGTTTCATCCTCGGTAAAAAAGTCAGGAGGTGGCAGGTCGGGAGTATCAGATGAACAGAGGGAAGAAGAAAGAGAGAATGTATCGCACTTTGTGCTGTCCGCTTCCTGTTCTTGCCGTTGGTCATTGCATTGCCCACCAAAAGAAAAAGATGTGTCGGTGGCAGGTGTCCGTATATCACCAGTCTGTCCTTTGGCGGTAGCCGAAGGTCTGACATAATGGGGATTGGTCAAAAGAACGCCATTGACATACCAGCCTGTGAGGAAATGCAAGGTATGAACGGAAGTTCGGTTGTTGGTCTTGGTGGTCAGCATACCGAGCCTGTTAAAACTGTCTATGAGTTTGCCGATGGTCTTGCGGTTACAGCCCAAGTATTCGGCTAACTCCACATCGGAGGTTGCGACCTGTCCCACCTCCAAAGCAATCTTTATTCCTTTGATACTATAAACGGTCTTTGTCCGCACGGCTTCGAACATCAGCCTGTACAGACACTTGTATCGGTTCACGGATGATTTGCCTTCCAAAAGAAAAATCCATTGTTCGGAAGACAGGATGGTGCAATAATGTATATTCTGTTTCTTGGTGTTCATAATCTATGATATGATGGTGTTACAATGGTCTGCTATCTGCCCATGCCGTATCTCTTTTCGGGCATATAATACTCCCTGTCCTCTGCTATGTGGTTCAGTACGTCTTGCAGACGATCGAGCTGGTCATGGTCAAGCAAACGGATGGCGTTGATGGTTATTTTCTGTGACGCTATCTTGCGGTGGGCGATGTCGGTTTCGTTCAATGCACCGCCTTTGTCCGCATGGACAGAACGGAGGTAGTCATTGACCGCTTCCGCCTGTTCCTTGCTGGGATATGGTGCTGCCCATCTGTCTTGGATATAATCAACCATTTTACTGACCGCCTGTGCCAGTTTGGGGTCTTGATTTATGATGATGGCTATTAAAGTGTCCTTGTTCATATTGCCTCCTGCATTTAATTGTTCGTTTCAGTTTTCAGAGAACTCGGATTGCGCTTCTTGCCACTCCGCAAGGATTCAAGCCGTTTGTTGAAATCTTCCTCGCAACCCGTTCCCGATGTTCCGCCCTGTTCAATCCAATGGATGATTTCATCTTCAAAGAAATAGAGCTTGTTCCCTTGTTTATGGTATGGTATGCGCTTCTCGGAAGTCATTGTATAAATGGTGGATGCGGATTTGTTAAGCAATACAGCCACCTCGTCCAATGTCAGTAACTTGTGCTTTCTGCTCTGTGGATTGTCATTCTTGCCCAATGCTTCCTCCACTTTGCTTGTAAGCTGTCCGACACGTTCAATCAAAAGAGATACCGCCTGCGGTAACTGTTCAAATGTGATGTTGTCCATATATCTATGTTTTGTGTTACTACTTGAGTGTTATCTGTTCGGAAGCCTTGCGCTTCAAGTCATTCACCACATCGGCATAGACTTGTGTCGTTCCGACATTGCTGTGTGTGAGCATTTTTGATATGGTGTATAAGTCGGTGCCAGCAGCAAGTTGCAAGGTAGCATAGGTGTGTCTAAACCCGTGAAAGGTAATATGTTTCGTAATCCCTGCCGACTTAATCCAATCTTTGAGATATAAAGGGAGAATGGTTTGTGTCAGTCCCTTGAATACTTGTCCCTCTGTGCGTTCACCACACAGGGCAAGGGCTTCTTCAGACAATGGCAGCACGGCTTCCGTCCTCGTTTTCTTGGTCACAATGTGCATACACCAGCCACCATCAGCACCCTTGATGATGTTCTCCCACTGCAAACGGATGATGTCACTTATGCGCAACCCAGTAAGGCAAGAAAAGAGAGCAGCCGACCTTATAACAGGTTTCTCACAAGGAGTGTTCGCAAGCATTTTCACCTCGTCAAGGGTCAGGAACTCACGCTTTGTATTGGCTTCTTTGGCGTGTTTCAACCGTGGGGCGATATTCTCCTTGATACGCCTTTCCTCGTATGCCTGACGCAACACGCATTTCAATTTGTTTAGATTGTTGTTGGCGGTGGAAGCCATCATCTTGCTCTTGTTCTGTGTGGTGAGTGAGAGCATATAAGTGAGGTAGCCTTGACAGAAGTCCACAGACAGGTCATTGAACGTGCAACTGCCACCGCAATACTTCTCAAAGTGCTTGTAGGCGGTATTCCAATTTCTGAAATTATCATTGTCCGCCATCTTTGAGCGGAAGTATTCTAAGAAACTTTCCTTGCCCCTGTTGTGGTCAAGAAAGCCAAACTCCTCATTGATGATGGCTTCGGTTCTCTTGCACTTGATAAGTTCCGCATTGCGGAGCATAGTCTTGTTGAACTCCATCTCAAATTTCTCTGACGGGTTGGCATAGATGTAGATGCCAAGATATTCACGTCTTGTCGGTTTGCCTGTCTTAGGGTGTCTGATAGGTGGGTAGAAATCCAAATAAAGCGACACCTGCCCATTCTTGATAGGTCGTTTTCTGACCGTCACCTTTGTACAAATGTTTGTCATATCTTTGATGTTTTGATTATTGCTCTTGTTAAGGGGATGCTATACTTCACGTTTGGCTTTCGTGCTTGCGCTTTTCTGCTCTGATACCTTTCGGGCGGCATCCCAATCGGCTTTCAGATAGTACAGGCGGTTGCCGTGTATGCGCTTGGTTCTGACCCCATGAGCGAGGGCGAACCTGCGGACTTGGGTCTTGCCCAAACCGAACAGGCGCATAATGTCGAAACAGGAATACCAATGCTCGGTCAGATTAGTGCCCAGCCGTTCACTTTCTTCTGCCATAGCCTTGTCCACTTCCGCTTTTGGAAAGCACTTGGTTGAATTGGCTTTGACACAAGGGATAGAGTAACGCATACGGAGGTTGTAAAACCGCCCATAGGTATAATTGAACTTTTGGCAAATCTCAGCCATTGTATAAAGGTCTCCACCGACATTTTTATCTTCCGTGAATGTGTCACGCACGGATTGTTTGTAGTTGCTCGATGGTATGAGCTGCCGTTTTGTTGGGTTGCTCTTTGTTTTCTTCTTTCCCTCTTGTTGAAAAGAAGAAATCTTGTCTGTATTCTGTATGTCTGCTTTCATCTTCTCTTTATTCTTTTTTATCTGCTTGGCGAATATCGAAGTATTGCGCTTGCAGTAGGTTGTTTCCTTAATCATCAAGAAGAAATCCTCTTTGGTGATTAGCGTAATGTGATACGTTATCTTGCAAGCTCTGAGTGTACCCTTGTATATCAAGTTGTACACGGTTCTGTTGCTCACTTGCAGAAGGTTCGCCACCTCTCCAATGGTGAGGAACGGCTTGCTTGGCATATCCCATTCTGAATGGGACTGACCTGTTAAATTCTGTTTAATATGACGGTCCATAATCGAAGAAATTTATTTGCACACTGTTGAACATTGTTGCACGCTGTTGAAAGGATGTCGTGCCGTGCGACCCCTCTCACGTGGTACAATGGCGGTACAAAATTACTCCAAAAAGGACGATTCGCCAATAGCCAAAATTTCGGTTTGTTAAAAATTATATCCTGTAAATCAGCATTTTATAACGCTAACTTTTGTTTCCGTTTGCCGTCGTTTTGACCTCCGATTCTTCATGTGGAATTGATTAAGAACTATAGCAAGAATCTGGGTCGCGAGGCCATAGACCCTATTATCCTTTTTAAATACTTATTGTTGATGACCATGCACCCTGTTTCAGACAGAGACCTTATAGCACGTTCTCGCACGGATATGGCATATAAGTATTTCCTTGGATTGCGCCCAGAGGATGATGTCATTGTTCCATCTCTGTTGACTGTATTTCGTCGCCAGAGAATTAAAGACATTAACCTAATGGATTTATTGTTGCGCTCCAGTTTGGATAAAGCCAAGGCTTTGGGTTTGATGGTCTCAAAGAGGATACTTGTAGACTCCACTCACACATTATCCGTCTTTAGAAGATATACTCCCGCAGAAGCCATCAAGCATCGTAGCGGTACTTTGCTACAGGTAATAAGGGCAACAGATATGGAGTTATATAAGTTGCTCCCTGCAGCTGTTGTCTCCAAGAATGTAGATGAGATGATAGACTATGCGGAACGCCTTTTGAATGCCATCTCAAAATCAGACAGGATTATAACGCCAGGAATAGAAGAAGGCATGAATTATCTTCAGGAAGCCTTGGAAGATATCGAAACTCGTGCCATGGTATGTCGAGACCCCGACGCCCGCTTCGGGCACAAGGACAAGAGTAAGCCTTTCATCGGATACAAGGTACACATAGCTGAGACTGAGAATGGCTTTATCACCGCCACAACTGTCACCTCGGGCGAGAAGGACGATGGTGCGGAATTATCTGGACTGATAGAAAAAACAGAAGAAAACGGAGTAAAAGATATAGACTGTGTTATCGCAGATACAGCCTACAGTTCCAAAGACAACATAAGCGCATGCAAAGAGAAGAACATAAAGCTGGTCGCTCCTTTGAATTCTACTGTGAATGGATTTCGCGATAAGAATGATGGCTTCATATATAACAAAGACGCGGACTGTGTAACATGTCCGGCAGGAGAAATATCGGTAAAAAAGAGATTGATAAAGTATAATGCAAAAAGAAGTGCAATGGAGGTTATGAATATCGTTTCGACATAGAGAAATGCAAACATTGTCTATTGAAGGAGGGTTGTTATAAGGACGGTGTTAAAAGCAAAACTTATATGATAAGGATTCTATCGGAAGAGCATGCAAAGCAGAAAGAATTCCAGAAGACGGACGAGTTCAAACACAATATAAGCATTCGCAAACGCATAGAGAGCAAAAATTCCGAACTAAAGAACAGACATAGATTAAAAATGGCGATATCTTTTGACATGGAAAGCCTTGATATGCAGACCGCCGTGGCCGTATTCTATGTCAATCTCAAGCGAATAATGACACTTAAGACTGCTAAGTAGCCAAAAAGTGGGCTATATTTGAGGAAAATCGATTGAATTAGAGAGAAAACTGCAAATCAACTCTAAAAATCTTGGGAAATCTAACTGAATTTGTCCGTCAGTCTGAGTTCCCAAGATTTTTATGATACTTCAAAGAAACAAGGAAAAAAAAGGTTGCTTTTTCAGCAACATCGAATCGCGACATCCTTACGGAGGGGCTTTTTTCTTTTCATCATGATTCAGTCCATGACAAATACTGACTACTCATGGCAATACATGACAAGGGGGAGCCGCATACGGCATCTTGTTTCCTTTGTGCCATGAAATGACGGATGAACCATAAGGCTCCCTGCAGCTTGCTGCTGTGGTTGGGGGAAAAACTGGTCGCCCGTGGAAATTGTAATCTGAAAGGGAGCCACCTCTTTTGTAAATATAATCAACAGGCGGGAGAACAGAAAGGCCAATGAATCACAGTACAAGGTCATGCGTGCTTTGAACCTCTCATTGCTGAAAACATGTATTCCGGACACCATATGCTACAACAAAGAATTGGGCGTCGTACATGGTGGCATTTTAGCTTTACTCTGTTCCTGTCCGATAACTGGCAGATAGAAAGGCGCAGGATTGTATAAACTGGTGGATGAGATATGCGGAATCGCTAGTCTGTAAAATGCATATTTATCTCGCAAAATGTATAATAACATATAATATGGAAAGAATCGGAAAGAAGAAGATAATCCCCAGAATTGGCGAGAAAACCATCTGGAAAAAGGCGGCTGTCATGAGAAATTTAAGTATATATTCTTCCAGTTCCCTTAAAAAATATGGTATGTGAAGAGGATAAGACCTTCCACGGTAACAATAGAGTAATAGCCTTCTTTACTGAAGAAATGTGGGATACATCAATTAGTGTCTGGGACGTTTCTATTGCTCTTTAATAAAATTATACGAGAAAGTAGAAGTTTTATTCAGTTTAACCTCTACTTTCTTGTTTAAAGGCTATTGTTCTCGTGATAACGTAAATTCCATAGGTTGTCCGTGCTGGCAAGTTACAGTGACAATCGTTTCTGCCTGATTGGAATGTACGGTTATTTTTTTATGGGGTGTTGCGCTTCTCCATTTCCCTTTTAGAATCAACTTCTTTTCAATGGGGCGGCTTGGCTCTTTGGTGGTAAAAGCCTTTTCAGAGATATTCAAGTTAGGATCGCATACACTGAGCAAGATGTTGGAACCTGATTGCTTTTGCATTACCATCGTTTCAGCAGGGATTGATAAGAATAGTTCATCTTTTTGAGGAAGATAGGTTTCAAAAGCTGCGTATGCGGTGATACCTGTCAGGCTGTCGGCAACTACATGAGCGATATTATCTTTGTGGATTATCCGGTAAGGGGCTTTCCGGCGGGCGGCATTCAGTTCTTCCGGGGTGGGTTGTATCAATACCATGTATTCGTATGCGGCATTTTGCGGCGTTACTCCGTGATTGATGTAGGCGGAAGCAAATGTTCCTTGTGTTTCTATATGGGTTTTCTCGTGACGGGAGTCTTGCCGGGCGATTTGTACCTGTATGTTGTCGCCATTCACCAGATAGTAATTGTTATATCCGTCTTGAATACAATGGCGCTTACCATCATTTAATTCTAGGTGGAAAGGCGCGTTTTTCTGTTGGCCGTCCACATAGATATCGCTCTTTCCTTTTTGGAAAGTACTTTGAAAGAGAGTCGTTTCCGTAGGGAAAGAATTGTTGTTGTTACTGATGCCCGTGCCCAGACATATCATACGATTATCGAAACAGAACACTGATTTACGGGCAACGAAGTCGGGGGTGAAGTTCTTCAGATTACGTTCCATCAGTTTCATGGCAAACATGCCGTTTTGGCCTTCCAGTGAACTGCTTCCGGAGAAATTTTCTTTGGAATGAGCCATGGTGGTACCGGACAGGGGGCTATCCAGCAAGTCGAACGGTAAATGGATCGTGGTGGTTCCGGGCAGCCGGTTCCAATCCCAGCCATTTTCGTTGAAACCGCTGGCTTTGCGCGAAGGATATCCTATGATTTGAACGGAACCATAACTTTGGTAACGTCCGTAGCGGTTGTTTTTCTTGTAAATCTCAGCTCCCCATACATCGGTAGTGTAACCTTTCAAGGTTACCATCCAGCCATCTCGGCGAAAGATACCTGCCGAACCGTAATTGTATACAAAAAAGCCTTGAGGTGCTTTTGCGGGGGCAATTCCTTCTTTCTTGAAATAAGAGGCTTCAGAAGTATTCTTGTTGCAAAGCCGCAGATAGTCTGCAGCCAAGTGGTGGTCGAAGGTGTTACCTTCTCCTGATAAATCTCCGGCAAGGGCAAGATAGGCAAAGGCGGCAACATCATTCTCCTTCATGGAACCTCCGAAAGGGTGTCTTCCGCTGATGCCGATACCCCATTCATAGGCGTTGCAATAGTTGCGCATAGATATGAATGCGGATTTTAGCACTTGGCGTGCTTCCACGGTAGGCACATACCGGGTATGGTCAGTGAGTGCGATGAACTGCCCTACCATGGCAAGTACTCCGGTAGTGTAGGCGGGATAGAATCCACCGTGGTGGAAAGTTGTTCCGTCTACCTTGATACCGCCAATGGTACCCGGACTGTACTGCAGGGAACCGCTCAACCATCTGGAGAGTCCAGTAAGGGCGCGTGCTCTTTCTCTTTCGTCCACAAACATGAGTGCAGATACGGTTTTCGCCATCAGCAGGGTGTGCCAACTGTCCAGCAATTCGTCCCGCCCGTATTGGAAAGGGATTCTTGTTTCCTGCAATGCCGACCAGAAGATGAGTGTTGAGAGAATGTTATCTCGGTTGGGAGCTTTCCGGATGGCATCGCGCATCAGCCATGCCGTGGTATATATTTTTCGTACCTGATAACCATAGTGGTGGTTAGTGCCCATGCCGCTGCCGAAAGCGAAACCTTGGTTGATGGCATAATCCCAGACGAGGAAGTAGTTCTTTGCCGATTGGGTGGAGTGGTTGTAGTAGGCATCGTAGGCAAAGCCGGAGAGCATATCTTCCAAATCGTTCCAGGAAAGTTCGCCTTTTTGGCGGTTCAATTCGTCGGGTGCTACGACGGGAGCACCGATAAAGCCGTTACCGGAGGGACGGATATTGGCTGCCTGGAATGTGCTGTAGGCTTTTAATATCCCTTTTTTAGGCGCTTCATGGATGTCGAGCGTTGCAGTCAGTCGTGCTTCTACAGTAGCCAGTTCTTGTTTTTCGTCAGTAGTTAGTGATTTGCTCAAGGGCAGGTCGTATTGGTATTGTTCCCATTGCCAAACACGGCACCAATGCCACAAATCCCGATAGGTGAGTGAGTTATTCGTGGGCATCTGTAAATCGGGGGTGGTACGGTCATTGATTTTTTTCACCGGGAAGGTCAGTCGGTCTATAAAGACTCGTCCGGCACGGTTGGGGGCAACGATACGGTAACCGGCTATTTCTTTATCCTGTTTGTTTCCCTGCATGTGCTTGAAGCTTATCCAGCAGGCACGCCATCCGGCAGCATACAGCCGGAATCCGAAGTGATAAGAAACATGTCCGGTGGGAGAATAGAATTCAAAGCGCAGAGAATCTTGCTGAGACTTTTCGTTGTATATCCATAAAGTAATCCCGTTGTCATTCTCCAGGGTAAAGGCTGATTCGGATGGAACGTTCAATGTACTGTTGGGAGAGAATTTCCACTTCAGGCTCTTGCATCCTTCTTTATAGTATGATGACGATAAAGCTAACTCGTGTGTATCGGAACTCTTGAAGTTCCGGGGGATTTCTTCCTCGAAACCTGTGAATTGCGCAAAAGCGGGTGAGCTAAGAAAGAGTATGGTAAATAGTAGTTGAAAAAACTTTTGTGTCATATTTCTTTATATGGATGTATGAGAGTATCGGGGGGGGAGAAAGAGGGGAAAGAGGAGAATGAGCTTTCGATCACCCTCCTCCTGTGGTTTTATTACCACCATCTGTTTTGTTTTAACTTGGTATTTACAGACAGTTCTTTACTGGGGATGGGATAGAACTGGTGTTTTTCTTCCGTTTTGGCTGCTACAGTAGCGGCGAAGTCATATTTGCCACCGGTTTTGTCGGCTTTGGTATCACTTGCACTCTGTGAGTTCCAGCGTTCGTCAGCTGCTGCTGCACCTAGTGCATTCTGCATTCTGTCCAAGTAAATACCCCAGCGTACCAAGTCAAATTTACGTATGGACTCGAAGCAAAGTTCGCGGGCGCGTTCATCACGTAACTCCTGTTGGAACTGTTCGTAGGACAAATCCTCGAGCTCCGGAATACCTGCGCGTTTGCGTACAAGGTTGATAGCTGTATAGGCCAAGTCCGTAGGTTGCTTGTTCACTTCATTTTCAGCTTCGGCTAGCATAAGCAACACGTCGGCATAACGCAAAAGCGGATAGTTTTCGGGAGTCCAGTTCTTATTTTTGTTTTCGGCTGTTTCCCATTCACGGCGGAATTTGCCACAACGGCGCATGGTGATTTCATGGTCTTTCCATTTTACTTGCGCGTCTTTTGCATTCAAGTAATAAGGCGCCATGGAAAGATCGCGGCGTTTATCTGTACTGTTCTTTTCGAATAAATCCCAAAGGATTAGTGTGCCTGCATAGAAAGCGTACGTATAACCTTTGCCTGTGGCATTACCATTTCTTTGGGCGTTACCGATGGTGTTGCCGATACGACTTTCGGTGTAGTTGTTGTCAAGACGGGTACCTATAAATTCCACTTCCCAGATAGATTCGTTATACTCAGTGTCATATTTATCCGTTGCCATACATTTCCACATGGCATATATATCAGGGTTTAAGTTATGTTTTTGGGATTTGTAGACTTCATTGGCGTATTGAGCCGCTTTTTTATAAAATGGTTCTCCACCGTTGGAAGGCTTTCCTGCTCTCCATAGGCATACGCGTGCCAGGATACCGTATACGGTAGTCTCTTTTACGTGAGAGGGACTTTTGTCATAATCTTTTTTGTCAACCAAAGGTATGCAGTCTTCCATTTCCTTGATAATCCAGTCTAACGCTTCCGCATTGGAAGTGGCGGGCATACTGGCGGCATTGATGTCATCTAAGGATTGCTTGCGGATAGGTACTTCATAGAAAACCTGAACAAGCAGGAAGTGATAGTAAGCGCGGAGAAACTTGGCTTCACCTTTTATTCTGTCTTTAACGGTTTGATCCATATCTGCCCCTTCTATGTTTTCGAGCAAGCCATTGGCATTTTTAATACCGGTGTATAGTCCTGCCCAGATGTTCCATATCTCTTGGGTGGTACTGGTATAGTCGTTTGCCCATAGCTTGCCGGAAAAGCCGGAGTTGCGCGTATAGTAGCTCAGATCATCTATATTGGTCATTTCCGTTGCATAGAAATTGCCGTACAGGTTGGCGGTTGCCATCGGATAATATACTGCGGCAAGTGCCATGTTACATTCAGATTCGTTTCTATAGAATGTAGTAGGTGAAACGAAATCGTATGGTTCGGTTTCTAAGTAGTCGCATGAAGTCATAGAAATTACTCCTATGAGGACAAGGGCTTTTTTGAAGATGTTATAGAATTTTTCCATCATTGTTTTTTGGTTTTATACATTTGTTATTAGAAAGTAAGGTTCACTCCGATAGATGCGTTGAAAGAACGCGGATATGCAGACCAGTCGAATCCGGGAGTCAATACGGAATTACGAGTTGATACTTCAGGGTCCGGACCGGAATATCCTGTGATTGTAGCGATGTTTTCAGCGGAAACAAATATTCTGGCAGAACTGATGAATGCTTTTCTCAACAACTGTGCCGGAAAGTTATAACCTAAAGAGATTGTTTTCAGTTTCAAAAACGAGCCGTCTTCCACATAGAGAGAACTGTATTCGTTTGAACCGAGGGCATTTGCACGAGGCATATTGCTATTCGGATTTTCGGGACTCCAACGGTCGGCATAGGACGCAAACATGTTGGTGTTCTTCTTCTTGGCGGGATTTTCAAAGACCATGCGGTTGGCATTCAGGATATCATTTCCTAAGCTCCATTGCAAGAAAATACTGAGATCCCAGTTCTTATAGGTAAAACTGTTGGTGAAACCACCGGTACATTTGGGCAGACCGTCGCCGATGGTGGTGCGGTCGTCGTCATTGATGATGCCGTCGCCTGTATCAGGGATACCGTCGCCATTGGTATCTATGGTAGGGATATCTCTATATTTGGGGTCACCGGGTTGGCAGCCTTTCACGTATGAAGCGATACCGTCTTTCAGAGTATATACTTTTTTGCCATTGCCGTCAGTGGTAATGTCAAAGTCCGATTCTTTGTAGGTGCCTTCATAAATGAAACCATACATCTTACCGGCCGATTCACCGATGCGGCTTACGTATGCGGGCATGGTTTTGTACTTGTTGTCCCAGCTTATATAACTTGTAATTTCACCTTTACCTTCCGTCAACGCGGTAATCTTGTTAGAGTTGAAAGCTATATTGAAGTTGGAAGTCCATGAGAATTTCTTGTTCTTCAGATTAATCGTTTCCAACGTAAGTTCAAAACCTTTGTTCTCGAGTTTACCGACGTTGAGAGTGGCGCTGGAGAAACCTGAGCTACCCGGAACATCTGCCTGGAGTAACAAATCTTTAGTGGTTTTTATATAGTAATCGGCAGTCACGTTGATACGTCCGTCGAAGAAACCCAAATCCAAACCAAAGTCTATTTGTTCGGTAGTTTCCCATTTGAGTTGTGAATTGGCTTTGTTGGCAATGTGGAAACCCGGAGTAAATGTTCCATTCCAAGGATATTTGTACACGTCATCGCTGGTAATCAGTTTGGCCATGTAGTCAAAGTCTCCTACACGGTTGTTACCTGTTTGACCATAGCTGACACGCAGTTTACCATTAGACAGCCAGGAGGCATTTTCCGATACAAAAGCTTCGCGGCCGAAAGCCCATGCTGCAGACGCGGAAGGGAAGTATCCCCAACGATTGTTTTTCGGGAATTTGGAAGAACCGTCGGCACGCATAGTGGCATTGAGGTAGTATCTGGAGTCGTAGTTGTAGTTGATACGACCGAAGTAAGACATCATTTTACTTTCTCCCTGATTGCTCTCTATGGTTTGGTTGGTACCCTTATCCAGCCCTGCCATGCCGAAAGACTCATTACTGATATGTTCGGTCGCTACTGAATGAGCATAATCGCTGTTCTTCTGTAAGCTTAAACCTGCTAGTACATTCATGCTATGACGCTTTTTATTGAACTGATAGGTCAATGTGTTTTCGTTCAGATAGCTTCTGAATTCATATTGGTACAATTTGGCATTGATACCCTTACTTTGCGTGTTGGAAGGATGGGAGTTACCTGTACGGGTATTAGGACCGTTGAATTCTTCTTTCTTTATATCGCGGCTCGAATAGCCTGCTGCAACTTTAAGTTTCAAGTTTTTGACGATTTCATACTCTGCGCTCAAGTTGGCTTGCAGTGTATTAGTAATATTTCTGCGATACTCGTTCTTGGCCGACAATACAGGGTTGAAGCGATAGTCCTCTGCCATATCGATGTCGGTGTCATAAATTTCTTCCATTAAGTCGGTACCTGACGGAGATACCGGACGATACGCCCACACACTGTACATGAATGCGGTAGACATGGAACTGGTGTTGTTCGAAGGATTAGGCCCGTTCTGTTTTGTGCTGGCAAAGTTTGCGTTGGCATCTACCTTCAGTCTCCTGTTGAATTGCTGGCTGAGGTTGACACGTCCCTGGTATCTGCTTAAGTCCGAATTGATGATGACACCTTGCTGGTTGTTGTAAGATACGGAAGTAGAATATTTCAAGTCGCCGGCATTACCGTTCAAGAGCACATGGTGATTGTGGCTTAAAGCTGTACGGTAAATCTCCTTCTGCCAATCGTAGGATTTGAAATTGCGGTAGTCTTCCAGTGTGATGCCATCTTTCAGATACATATTGTTGAAATCATCTGTACCCATGATTTCTTGTTGGAGTTTCACGAATTCATATCCATTCATCATTTCAGGTGTATTGTTCACCAGACCTACCGTGAAACTTCCGTTGTAGGAGATGGTCGGTTTCCCTGATTTACCTTTTTTTGTAGTGATGATAACCACACCGTTGGCACCACGCGAACCGTAGATGGCGGTGGCGGAAGCGTCTTTCAAAACGTCAATGGATTCAATATCATTCGGATTTAAGGAGCCCATATTAGAGGTTTCTTGGGGGAAACCGTCGATAACATATAAAGGCGCTGTACTTTGTGTTAATGAACCGGCTCCACGGATCACAATATTAAAGTTGTCGCCCAGTCCACCGTCTGTAGATGAAACTTGCACACCGGCAATACGTCCGCCTAAAGATTCGGCAACGTTGTTTACTGGAGTTTTAATCAGTTCCTTGATGTCTGCTTTAGCGATAGAACCTGTCAGGTCTTTGCGGCGAACATCACCATAACCCACTGCCATTACCACTACTTCTTGCAGCTGTTGTGAATCCTCTTTTAAGTTGATGGAAAACTTCTGCTGATTGTTTACCGGAACTTCTTGTGTTTGATAACCAATGAACGAAATAACCAAGGTTCCTTTGGAAGATACATTAGATAATGTGAAGTTTCCGTTGCTGTCAGTGATACAACCGTTGCTTGTACCCTTTACGAGGACTGACGCACCGGTAACCGGACCGAAATCATCATTCACGGTACCGGAAATGTTCAATCCTTGTGCATTAGCTTGCGTTGCAAATAGAACACAAAGTAACATAATACTCAATGTCTTTAAAAAGATTAATTTCTTTTTCATACATATTAGTTTTATTGATTAATAAGGTGGTTAGATTGTGAATTTTACTTTATAGTTAAAATTGTGATGCAAATATATTCGTGCTACATTGGGAATGTATGATATAATCGTTCATAAATAATCCAATTTTGTACATAAAGTATCTGCTAGAAATAGCTTGTGAGCTGATTCTGTTTTAAAACAATGAACTAATCATAATAAAGAGGGAGCAAAACTTGTTATCTTTTAAACAGAAAAGTATTAGATAAAACAAAAATATTTTTATATCATAGAGCGTTTGTAAGTCACTACCTCGTAAAAGTGGACTAATCATTCTTTGAAATCCCCCAAACAAGTATCGGGGGAGATAGCCTAGGTAGTGGCAAATACGGATATCCGTATGAACGATCTTATATTTGACTGTACCAACTGGCCAGGTTTTTCCAGTGGCATGGAAGGACTACTTTATAATCTTGAACAGCTGGACAAGGTGGATGAAAGCAGACTCCTGTGTTGTCTGTCATTATATGGTAGTCAGCCATATATAAAACGAGTTTAAGCGTATGTTATTTTATGGATAAATATGAGCCTCAAATATACTCCTAAGTGGCAGTTGTTTGTATCTCAGACATTGCTGAATGAAAACGGCTGGCAGGATAATAGGTCCTGTCATATTTTTTATATCCTCAAGTGGTTTGTATATAGGGTGGGTGGGAGATGCCAGATTGGCAGGAAATCTTTTCCTTAATACAGTACATAACATTGTGATTTGCTTTCATTAGTATCTTTGAACCATTGGAAACAATGTGACATTAACCACTTGCAACAACAAGAAAGTTGTGATTTGCTTTCAAATTAGTATCTTTGAACCATTGGAAACAATGGTTATGCGCCGGGTGCGCGTTCCGTGTAGTTGTGATTTGCTTTCAAATTAGTATCTTTGAACCATTGGAAACAATATCCGCAGCATGAAGAAGCATACTCACATGTTGTGATTTGCTTTCAAATTAGTATCTTTGAACCATTGGAAACAATCAAGTATTAAATCTTCGAAATGAAATAATGTTGTGATTTGCTTTCAAATTAGTATCTTTGAACCATTGGAAACAATAACCATTCACAACCTCTATAAACTCCTCCAGTTGTGATTTGCTTTCAAATTAGTATCTTTGAACCATTGGAAACAATCGGCTCGTGCGGATTACAACGCATCCACAGTTGTGATTTGCTTTCAAATTAGTATCTTTGAACCATTGGAAACAATTCTATTAACGAAACAGAACTGGATTGAGTAGTTGTGATTTGCTTTCAAATTAGTATCTTTGAACCATTGGAAACAATAGCGGTAATTTTCGCACCTTTATCTTTAAAGTTGTGATTTGCTTTCAAATTAGTATCTTTGAACCATTGGAAACAATGACTCAACTCAGGCTTAACATCAAATACAGTTGTGATTTGCTTTCAAATTAGTATCTTTGAACCATTGGAAACAATAGCAACATTTGTAGAACCTTCACCGTACATGTTGTGATTTGCTTTCAAATTAGTATCTTTGAACCATTGGAAACAATATAATCCCATAATAATTGATTCCTCATCACGTTGTGATTTGCTTTCAAATTAGTATCTTTGAACCATTGGAAACAATCTACTAGAGTATATGCTTTTGGCTCTACAGTTGTGATTTGCTTTCAAATTAGTATCTTTGAACCATTGGAAACAATTACCATACTTTTTAGCCATATCAGTAGCAGTTGTGATTTGCTTTCAAATTAGTATCTTTGAACCATTGGAAACAATCTGAGTTGATTGCTTGGTCTGAGTATCTTAGTTGTGATTTGCTTTCAAATTAGTATCTTTGAACCATTGGAAACAATATGAAATTATCAAAACAAGATTTAAATGAGTTGTGATTTGCTTTCAAATTAGTATCTTTGAACCATTGGAAACAATTAGACCGTTCCGCTGAGCATAAGGCAAGGCGTTGTGATTTGCTTTCAAATTAGTATCTTTGAACCATTGGAAACAATTTCTATAGCGAAGACGAAGAAGTCTAACGAGTTGTGATTTGCTTTCAAATTAGTATCTTTGAACCATTGGAAACAATGAATTCGCTGACCAATACGTGTGTACTGTGTTGTGATTTGCTTTCAAATTAGTATCTTTGAACCATTGGAAACAATATGATAATGTCGGCCTCACTCACTCCGTAGTTGTGATTTGCTTTCAAATTAGTATCTTTGAACCATTGGAAACAATTCCGTTTTTGAATAGACAACGTACCATCTGTTGTGATTTGCTTTCAAATTAGTATCTTTGAACCATTGGAAACAATGGCTTGTTTATTAGAGGTATATGATTCACAGTTGTGATTTGCTTTCAAATTAGTATCTTTGAACCATTGGAAACAATAAAAGGCTCGTAAGTTTCAAGAGCACATGTGTTGTGATTTGCTTTCAAATTAGTATCTTTGAACCATTGGAAACAATTTTGCACAGGAAATACCATAGGCATCAACTGTTGTGATTTGCTTTCAAATTAGTATCTTTGAACCATTGGAAACAATACATCGGACATAATACTTTCACCGCTTCTGTTGTGATTTGCTTTCAAATTAGTATCTTTGAACCATTGGAAACAATTAACTCATAATTAACAACACCGGCTGAAAGTTGTGATTTGCTTTCAAATTAGTATCTTTGAACCATTGGAAACAATGGCTTGTTTATTAGAGGTATATGATTCACAGTTGTGATTTGCTTTCAAATTAGTATCTTTGAACCATTGGAAACAATAAAAGGCTCGTAAGTTTCAAGAGCACATGTGTTGTGATTTGCTTTCAAATTAGTATCTTTGAACCATTGGAAACAATTTTGCACAGGAAATACCATAGGCATCAACTGTTGTGATTTGCTTTCAAATTAGTATCTTTGAACCATTGGAAACAATACATCGGACATAATACTTTCACCGCTTCTGTTGTGATTTGCTTTCAAATTAGTATCTTTGAACCATTGGAAACAATAGAATTTATATAATAATCAGGTTATCAATGAGTTAAAAAGTAAATCAGAATAAAGAAAAAGAACCCTGTCTCCAGTACAAAATCTCGCATTGATGCGAGATTTTGTTTTCTAAAACAACTCCAGTTGTTGTCCCGGTGTATTGACATCTTGCACTTTCTTTCCATAAAAAAGCTCTATATCCCCAAATTGTTTGTCTGTAATACACATAATTCCGACATGCCCAAATTCTGGAAGAAAAGATTTAACTCTTTTTATATGTACTACTGCGTTCTCGCTACTGGCACAATGACGCACATAAATGGAAAACTGAAACATCGTAAAACCATCTTTTTGCAGATTTCTTCTGAAATCCGCATAAGCCTTCTTTTCTTTCCTCGTTTCAGTTGGTAAATCAAAAAGGACAAGTACCCACATAATACGATATTCACTAAAGCGATCCATAATCTATCGGTCGGGATAGGTAATTCTCCGAAGTTCTCCATTGAAACATTTATAAAGTGAAGCAGTAGTTTGCCCCACCGCAACCATCAACGGACTTCGTTTGCCTCCGATTATCACTTCCAATGTCGGAATAGTAAGTAATCGAACTTTCACCTCTTTCGTCAACTTCACATTTTTTCCATACTCTTGTGTCAGATTAAACACTAACTCATCCACATAAGGGCGATAGGGTTCCATAATATCGTCTGCCAAACAATAAGCATTGTAGCGATTGTGATGATGGATACCCAACGTAGGGAGTAATCCACTTATTACCAACCCACGTGCCACCACCGCACGAAGAATGGCATACCCATAATTTAACAAGTTGTTTGGAGGAATTCCTTCACGCTGCCGAGTGAAACCATTAACATTAATGAATAAAGACTTCCAATAATATGCAGCAGCGCGTGCTTCTAAATTGTCAGGATCGCCACTACGCACATTGGCAGCCCAAACACGCATGCACTTTATTTCCTCGTCCATACAATCTTTGAGCACAGATGCCTGATTGTTGATCTTAGCTTGAATAGTTTGTTGCCAAAGTTGTTTCTTCAAAGGAAGTGAAACATCCAATTGTCTACGGAAACGTTCATTCTGTGTAGTATTTCCATAAAGAGGAAGCATTAGTCCGACTGGCATACTCTTGCTATCACAAGTGATTACAGAACATTTGTTCTCAAGCAAAGCTTCCAACACGCCAGAAGTGATGGTAACCTGTTTATTATCCAATACGACAATTCCAATGTCCTCTATAGGTTTCGTTACTTCCATCTGCTTTTTCAACGTTTCTGGTAAAGCGGTTGCTTTTTCTACATTAGGTAGCTTGATGACCAGCTGTGCATTTCTTAATGATAGATAAACTGGATTTCCGAAATAAAGTGTTTTCTTAATCATGGTCCATTCTTTTTAAAAATTTGTCAAAGTCCGATTCGTAGTTCTGAAGTTGTGTAACATAAGATTTGTCGTATTCCTGTTTCGTTAATGCCTTGGCAATTTCATGGCTCACCCGCCTGTAACGCTGCAGCACGGAAACAAAAATCTCAACTGCCGTTTGCTTGGAAATATCCCAATGTAACTTATTCTGAACACTTGCAAAAAACTTCTTGGTTACATCACTACCCGTTTCATTGTTGACACTGCATTGTGAATGAATATCGGTTATTTTTTGATAGAAGCGTCGTTCGCTGCTAAGAACGTCACGAATGCGGACTAACTGTTTTTTGAAATAACCCTTACCAAACAGCGTTTGCAGATTCTTCAATCGTTCATCGTTCATGACAAATTCCTTAATCAGGTATTCTTTCAGCACACTGTTCACCCAAATTTTAAAATGTGTGACTTGAATGTTGTTGATACGGCAACCTACGGATAAGATGGTGTCGAGATTGTAAAATTCAATCTGTCTTGTAACCTGTCTTTTACCTTCAGTTTGAACTTGTGCTATTTTTGCAAAAGTAGCCTCTTTCGATAATTCCCCGCTTTTATATATATTCTTTAAATGCTTAGTCGCTCTGTTTCTACCCACTCCAAACAACTGTGCAATCTTGTCTTGTGTCAACCCAACTATTTTATTAAAGATATAGTTCTTACTATCTTTATAAAGAAAGAAATCAGGTGGAATTGGAGTATTATTATTGTTTTTGTTCATAAGTCATTCTGTATATTAATATTCTCCTACCGACACTATCTGGCCGATGTGATTAACACGGACTTTAACAATAGCGTCCAAGCCTTTTGAACTACGAAAATCTATCCAAGTAATACCTCTCAAATTAGAATTTGTATCCTTGATTGTTGTTTCTAGGTGGTGTCTAAAAACATAATTCTTATGAGTAAACTTCTGCACCCTAAACAAATTAGGACTTATCAACCCATAATTCTCCGCATCAAGCAAATCGATCTCTTCTGGGCTAAATCCAGTCTTTTCATTTGGAAAAACAAAATATTCGTTTTGTTTCATACTGAAAAGGAATTGCCAGCCTTCATTCGTTTTATAATCTTTGTCAATAATCGGTTGTCCAAGATTTGCCCTTGTCACTGCTTCAAAGAAACTAACCACAACCTCCTCCAGTTCATACTTGGGATTGCCAACCTCGTCAATTACCAATTGGCCCTTCTTATCTATAACCGGCCTACGATAAACTGCCACATGATGATTATTACCTGTGTTAACAAAATCCACAGGAATATTTCTACCATTCTCATCCAATATAGGTTTACCATCCTTGTTCTTTTTCACATGTAATGACTGCGCATTACTGATTCCTGAAATTGTAACTCGCTTAATAGATATACCTTTTTCTTTATTCAGCCAAATAGGATTTTCATCAAGATTAGCGAATGCTTTTTTTGCATCATTACCATATTCGTTTAATCTGTCAGTTAGTATTTTCCGGACACCTGTATCTATTACCTTATCAACTTTCAAATCAGGAGTGATTTCCTTGCGTATAGTATAAATCGTTTCAAGTGTTACGGTTTTTACTTTCTCAGGCACTTTCCTCGTTTGTTCTTTATCCAGCCAAACGGGCTGTTTATCCAATGAATTCTTACCAGCAAATGCTTTCTTCGGATCATTATCATTTTCATGCAAACGTTTCAACAATGCATCTCTATAAGCAGATTTGCTTACAGTTACAATTTTTCTCATATCAAACGAAGCATTCACCTTTTCTTCTCTTGTCAAATACTGCTTGCCACTACCATAGATTGTTTCCAAATGTAACTGTCCACGTGGTGTCTGTTGCACTTTCCTGTTTACGCCACCCTTTTTCTTTGTCTTGTTAATATTACCCGTAATGACCTTGTTCTTTGCTTTAATTGAAATTAAAGTATTTTCCAGATGTTTTTTGGCTTCTGCGCGAAACTCTCCCAATGGTATGGGCGCAATCGCCCTGCCATTGAGAAAATATTTGTTCTTTATTGCATACTCATTTGTATTAGGATTCAGACTGGCATTTTTGTTATTAAAATACTGAATGAATACATCCTTTGTAAATGCTACCGTCAACGCATCCATCGCATGATGACGATGATCATTCCGTTTCGTCCAATCCTTGATTCTACCTATTTGCCTTCCATCTCTATCTTCAAAATATTCAACCAGTCCTAATGCCTTATACTTTTCCCAGTTCAATTCTTTCATCACATCAACCAATTGCCAATCTTCACGCAACTTGTCAGTTACTGATCCACTTGTAGTAATCACACGATGCGAGATTTCATTCAACATAGACAAAGCCTTTTTGGCAATATATTGTGTATTACGTAGGTCGCGTTCAATAAATCCGTCAGGAATATCCTGTTCAGTCATTTTTAGTTTGTTGTATTTAGTTTTTGATATTTTCCCCAACTTAAACAAGTCTTCGATATTTTTTAAATAATGTTCTAAACTATTACCAATTCCACTTTCGCCAAATTTTTCTTTCACAAAATCATATGCTGTTTTATTCCCTTTCTCAATATTTATACTACGAACCTCAAGTGTTTTATTTGAAAAACTATCATCAAAAAGCCGTGCTTGTGGAATGATATGTTCAATATCAAATTCTTTACTAAATAGTTTTTCTTGTGAAATATATGTATTGGAATAAAGTGTTTTATACCCGCGCGATTCTAACTCTTTGTAAAGCTTGTAACGCAGAATATCAGTGCGACTTACATTTTTCAAACCAAACTCATTCTGTAAAAGTGCCTTATATTCCTCATGCTTTTTGGTCGTTTGTGCAATGGATTTTGTTAGTTCTTCACGTTCTTTGGCATTTTTCTTCAACTCACGAGCAAGTTCTACACGTATTTCATCCGGTTTTCCATAAGTATCTATAATGGCGTTAATTACATTTACCATTTGATTTAAGATCTTCTCCACTACAGGATTGCGCAAATTATTCTTAGGAAGAAGCATAAGTCTGTCTTTCAACACCTTGTTTGCTATCTCTTCTTTGGTTAATGAAGATTCTGAATGTCTGTATCCAGCATATGCACAAGCCACATCATACAAATTGCCTTCTTTTAAATGAGGTAGAATCTTGTGAATAGCCTTTGCACTCAGACTGCCATAATCATTTTGAAAAGTGACATTTGCTAACACAGTAGCGTATTCTTTTTCAAAACCATATAGTTCTGTAATCTTTTGAACCAAACGACCATTTCCTGTCGGAGTATTGTCCCCTTCAAAAGAATACAATAGATGCCAAAGTTTGTAATACGCTTGATTGTCTAACTCCTCATTCGAGTTGAAATCTAGGATATCCGTATTCCAATTAAGAAGGTCAAAGATCGTTTTTATATGCTCAATGATCTTCTCAATCGGTTTCTTGAAGTCGACTGGTTCATGACCGGATATTTCAATCATTTTGTTGTATGCCTGAAACAACGCATATCCCGTCTTATTGCCATCAATCGTTTTAAAATTTAAATCCAATTCTTGTGGATTATCAAACAACAATTTCAAAACATCCGACTTCGTCATCTTATCACGAACAAAAAGTTCTTGGGCAAGCAATTCTTTTTCTTCTTGATACAAATTACGTCTGCCGTCTAGTTCCAATTGTTCCGCATCATCAAGTGCGTTAAAAAGAGCAGGAGAATTGTCTTTTTGTTTTCTTCGTCTGCTTTTCTTGCCGACAACAGTTACTTCTATATTGTTTAGTATCTGCCATATTTTAAATTCTTGAAACAGGGGAGAAGAACGGGGTATCACCCGATTGCCTACAGTTTTAATCTTTTTCTTACCATCTATCTCTACCTCTAGCTGTCGACTTTCAAACTCGCAAAAACCGATTAATCCTTTCTGACTCTTCAATCTACGCTGATAGAAAATGATAATATCACGAATTTCTTTTTTCAGTTCTTCTGTCAGTTCTTTATGATATTCAGCTTGTTTTTCCCAAAGCGTATTAAACTCATCCAAATAATCCAGGCGATAGAACACCATATTTCGCAAACTCGCATTGGGATTTTTATCCAGCATTTCCATTTGATACTGCCCGACAGTTTGTTTATTGAAGTACAACTCCTTACTCCTATCACTGATTGCGCCGAGATAACCGCTTGAGTTATTGATTTGGGTATTCATTTCTTGCAAAACAATAACCAATTGTTCCAACGACAACTTTTCCTTCAAACCATTTACCCGCCATTGCAGATTCTCTCTTTTCGCTTCCTCCCTTTTCCGTTTACTATAAATACCTTCCAGCTTATGTTCTCTTTCCTGTTGTTCAGTTTTGCCTTTCTCTTTGTTCCATTCCGTATAGGATTCTTTCCAAACGAAAGATTTGGCACAAATAGCCCAAACAGCATCACGTTTTTTTCCTCTCAACTCTTCTTTTAATACATCAGTAAGAATCTCCGGATAATATTCTTTTTGTTTTTCCAAAATTCCGTCAAGTTCATTCTGCAAATCAGAACGATAAAAATCAGGCAAAAATTTCTTACCTGCATCAAGAAGTTGCAGACATAATTCACCAGGCGTAAGGTTGTTGTTATAAAGTTCACGTGCTATATCCATACCGTCAATCAACGTACCTTCTTCCGCTCCCTTTGCTTTCCTGTTACTTTTATAACCACGTTTTTTATTAATCATCAGCAATACACGCGCAAACTCTTCCAACGAGATTTTCGCTGTTGCCGCCTTTGCTCTTAATCGGTATGTCTCAAAAGTTGTTCGGTTACCATTTTCCGAAAGTATAGTGTCCTCTGTTATCAATTTGTGTTCTTTCAACACTTCAACTAAAGTTTCACGACGAAGTTTGTAGCGTTGTAGGTTACGCCGCATGCCTCTCTTGAGTGTTCTATCTGCATTGGTCGTAATGCTCTTTCCTTTCTCGAAGTTGGTCAGTTCATCTACCGTCAGAGGATTTACTCTCACACCAAGCTTAACAATTGACGATCTTTCATCTTTACTTTCAGCCTCGTCTACCAATGCCCAACCGATACTATTAGTACCCAAATCTAATCCCAATATCCTTTTCATATTTGATTTGTTTTATTACAATACCCAAATATATTAATATTTTCTTATAAATAAACATTATAATAAAAATTATTTCCTATCTTTGTATCACTAATTTGAAGCAAATCACAATAAGGATTATTCCGTTGTGAAAACATTTAGGGCGGGGCGTTTACCTCGTCCTTTTTTGCGTTACTAAAGTCCCTATATAATCAACTGGCAAACAATGTTTATGATTATTTATACCAATAAGCAAACACTTGTACTCCAACAAAATCCAGGATAAGAAACAATGAAAATCACATAAATTAAGAAAAGCAAACACACGGAAACTTTGAGCGTTGTAACAGGCATTAGCCTGCTGATAGAGAAAATGAAAGCAGAGACGAGACTGTTTCTAATATCCGTCCTGCATCAGGCACTGCAATTTGTTCTACCCGACGGTGATGATCTTAACATTTTTAATTCAAATCTAAATTTTCTTCCTTGTGCTAATGCCAGCCCCAATATTTCATATGGATAACAAAAGAAGCAACATACATACTTTTTTCATAACCAATTTATTTTTTATGCGAATCAGTATTTGATTTATTAGTTAAAAATTAGCGTAATTAGTGCGATGGCAATTTTTCCCATCGTATGTACCAGAAGTCCAGATGTAGATCTGACTTTCATCGCTCTTTGAATATTTGTTTTTTCATTCAACCAGTTGAACAATGATTCAATGGGTTGTCTGACTTTAGAGACTGCAGTTGAAAACAAGTCTCTTGCGGCTTTCTCCCTTTTGGTTATTTCAGGTGATTCTCCTTTGATAGCTTTTACAGGAGTAAATAGCGAGATTTTTTTTGCATTCTTGCGTCTCTTTATAGAATGGTATATCCGAATATATTTTATCGGCATATATTTCTCTATTGTTCAGATTTCCCACACATTCTCTTTTGAATACTGTGGAGTCATTTTCATCAGCAGCGGAAAGTATGAGCATTTCAGGAAAAGGTATAGTTCCTTTTCTACGGAAAGCCACTGCATGGAGTTTTAGTCCGAAGTAATACATGTTCTTTGTCGAACAATATCCTTTGGAAGTAATCTCAGTGGCCACCTTTCCTACTTTGTTCTTTCCCGCGCAAGTAATGATAGGCATTGAGTCAACTAATGATTTCATACTGTCACAATCTTGAGGATTGAATGAATGGATTAACTGCCTGACAAGTTCACTGATTGCTTCCGGCATCAAATTCAATCTATAATTGAATGTTTGGTAAGAAGGCAAGTTAGGGAACCATGAAAGCAGGTATTCCTTGGTAAAAGTATGTATGTCTTTGATTTTAAAGTATTGCTGATAAGCTCCGCAGAACAGATATACAGTAAGCAGTTCCTGATCGGTAAAGATTGGATGATTGTTATTACTGAACCTCTGGCAGTAGAACTTGAGTGAAGACTCGTAAACATCGCAGATATACATATATATTTTTATAAGTTTTAATTCTTTCTCCTTGGGAATCATAATTAGAATAATGAGTGGTTTTATTCTTCTAATATACTGACTTTCAAGGAGATTAGAAAATTAATTAATGAGATAATTAACTGAATAATAACATTTTAACAAGCGAAAAGGTAGAAGATTGTCAACTGCTGATTCGCATTTTTTCTTAATAATTGTACCACCCCATCTATTATTAATTTTCCAGCAAGGATAACTTTGCCAACCACCATTACGCTTCGCTGGAAGATCTCGCAATCCATTCATAAAATCAATAGCTGATTCTATGGAGGTTGATTCTTTATATTATCACTTGAAACATAAAACTTAGTTCTAGAGCTAAAAAGTAAGTAAACAAAAAGGCGGAGAATAGTGTCTAGTCCTAAAATAGCGTTACACTTAAAATAAGTAACGAATGGAAAAGACAGAGCACAAGTATGTTAAGCGTACTCAAAAGGATTGCAGCATGTCCTTTAAATTATCCGTAGTACAAGAGTACAAAACCACTAAAGTAAGTTCAGGCTTCCTTCGACGTAAATATGGTATACAAGGGAGCTATACAGTTAAGCGCTGGATTGAAAAATATGGTAACTTTGATGTCTCAAACAAATCCCTCGATTTTATGGAAAAGAGTAAAGATCGAGAGGGGTTTGAACTACAGCAAAAGGTAAGGTTGCTGGAACGTAAGAATGCCCCGTTTGGAGAAGGAACTTGAGCTGAAAGATATGAAAGTGGAGTTCTTTGATATGATGATAGACATCGCAGAAAAGGAGTATAATCTCGTCATACGAAAAAACTCCTTTCCCGAACAGTCACTCAATATAAAGAAGAAAAATCCCTAAGTATCAGTGGGGTCTGCCGACTGCTCAGGATAAGCAGGCAAAAGTATTACCGTCAACAGCGGAGTATAAGCAGAAGCCGACAAAAAGCCCTGAAGTTGTAGAAATGATACAGGACATTCGTTTGGAAACGCTCCGTATAGGCACTCGTAAACTCTATCATATGCTTCTTTTGTCATTAAAGGAGAAAAAAGTTGGTAGTGATAAGCTGTTTGATATACTCCGTGCCAATCATTTGCTTATAAAACCTGTACGTTCATATCATGTAACAACCAACTCACGTCATCGATTCCAAAAGCACAAGAATCTAGTGGAAAATATGGAAGCGACACGTCCGGAAAAATGTATTTCTCTGGTTACAGATGCCTATTCTAAAAAGATTATGGGATATGATCTCTTTAATTCTTTGGACACTCAGGGCTCCTTAAATGTTTTAAAGATGGCAAACCGTAACCGATTGTATAGGGAAGTTCTCTTGATACATCACTCAGATCGTGGTATACAGTATTGTTTTAATACGTATCAGAAACTGAAACGGTATCATATAACACCTAGTATGACAGAATCTTACGCTCCGTATGCAAATGTTGTAGCTGAATGGATAAATGGAATACTCAAGCAGGAATTCCTGCTTGAAGAACTCAATCTTCCTTTATGTGATATGAAACAGGTAATATAAAGGATGCGGTCTATAAATATAATAATCTCAGACCTCACTACTCTTGTGCGTATAAAACACCTGAACATATGCATCATCAGAAGCTGATTAAATTTAAAATTAAAAGCTATAAAAATAAACAGTTCGGCAATGCTAACCTTGCTGAACTGTGAGAATTGTTTTATTTTTGTCAAATAACTATAACAGTCGTTTAGGACTAGTCATTAGCCTTTTGTATTATGATAATTGTATTATAGTAATTCCCTGCTTGTATAACCGTTGTAAATCTCCTTTCCAAGCCTGTTAAATTTGAATCAACCCTAATAAAGATTGATTTGCGACCTGTTTTCTCTACATAAAGTCCACCACCTTCTATTACTTGAACATTAAGGGAGTGTGTTCTATATATCGTGTCTTTAGTAGAGATTTCAGTCAGCCACCAGTCGTCACCTTTCCTGGTTCGTAACTCTATAGAATCTTTACTGGATTTAAAAAATACCTCTCTAGTCTCTAGTCCTATCGTATCTGTTCCCTTGCCAACGACGTCATTGCTACATGAAATGAATACAAATAAAAGTAACACGAAAGACAGAAAATAATAAGTTTGTCTCATATTTCTTATTTTATTATGTTAATATATGGAATTATTTCTACATTATATGGATAATTACCCTTGCCGGCTGCTCTAGTAGAAGGAAAAGTAGGTCTTTCACCTCCATTAAAAATACCCGCCAAATAATAACCATTACTATTACCATTCCAGCCCCAGTTTAGATGCAGGTAATCTTCTTTCTCCGTATACGAATGATGAACTTTATCGCTTCCTTTTCTATAGATATCAACATTTCTTTCTCTATGAAAATAGCCATCAGAAACCCAAGCATGACCATTTTGATAATATTTAATACCCAGTATTTTCTTTCTTACCGAATTGCCACATATTATAACCGGACATTTAGCTTTAATAGATGTTATAACATCCCATTGACTATAAATTTGAGGATTATTGGGTTTCCTATATCCCATTTTCTCGAAGCATTGTGGTATATTTTTTCTTTTAGCTCCACTTGTATCTATTCCCCAATCCATTTTAACCAAATCACCTATAGAGCGGAATAAATGGGCAACTGCTGGAGTGGTGGGGAATTGTTTCATTTCAGACCAATTATACGACACACCATTATACCCTGAAGGTTTTTCATGATATGCCATTACTTGAGCTATTGCAGTAGCTACACAGCCTGTGAGGGCTCTTTGTCCTTCTATAAGAGGTGCCGCATTGTTATATGGACTCCTTTGTCCCCATTTAACAGAAATCAAAGGTTGTACTCTTTCCGTTTCTTCCCATTCTCCAGGTTTCTTTATATAAATAGGACGTCTTCTACCCCTTGTTTGAGATGTGTCTAAAGAGTTATCGTCATCATTTTCTTCTTTGAACTCTATCTCATACTTTTTATTATTAGAAATGTAATTTTGAACTAAATCAAAAAAGAAAGATAATTCCTGATATTGAAGCGTGTCACTTAAAGAAAGATTGCCAGACTCTGAATAAGCAATAATAGGAGTTGTATATAGGTTGGCCGATACTATTGCATAGCCATTGCCACCCTCTGCATTGGCTATATAAAATGAGGGATATGTCTGATTAGTAATTGTATCTCTATAGAAATAGATTTCATTGTTTATTGAATAATTAAGAGAAGAGCTATTTCGTGTATTGTTTCTATTATTTTTAATAAAAAGTTCCACTTCAATAATAGCATTCTCTTTAGTACGATAAGTCAGGGCTTTTTCTGTTAAAGATGGTGGCGAAGATTCTTGTTTCATTACTTCTGTGTCATCGGAACATGAAGTTAAAAACATAATTGTCAAAATCAATAAATGCGCATGTTGTTTCATAATTTATATAATTAAGGTTAATACTGAATATGTTAAAAATCAAATGTACCACTTCTAAATGCGCTACGAGAAGGTCTATAATAGTCCTCACCAAGAGTTTGAGGTTGTACAAATTCTTGCTTAAAGATTTCCTGGGGATTGCCTGTTATTAAGTCTGCATCATTGGGATATATATTAAAATAGCATTCAGGTTTTGCTTTCTGGTTATATGGGCCTTCACCTTCAAAGGTAAATTTATAAAACCCTACTGCGTCTCCATTTTTTTTACGTCAATATAATTTACATTTCCTGTGTTTACTTTTTTGAACCGTAACCCTTTTAATGATGAATATACCTCCTCTATAAAACATTCATTCAAATAGACTTGTTTTTTACAAGTAAAAGGCAGTTCAAATTTACCGCCTTCAGCTGGTAGAATAAAAGGATTCTGTTCCGAATGGATTTTATACACAAATGTCAACTTTCCTTTATCTATAATTAGTGGAATTTTTTCTACTTTTATGCCATTAATAGTAGAGTACGAAATCTGTAAATCACCATTCAAAATTTTATCTTCTTTATTAATATTTGAGGTTATATTTAATACTACCTGATCACCCTCCACTTTTGTTTCAACGGTTGAGAAAAGAGTTTTATCAAATTCTATTGAAACATTCCTGGGAATAATCGGGAGCTCTGAACTTAAAACATCATCTATTAATGTTTTTTTTATAATTGTAATTGTAATAGTACGTTTCTCTCCAAGGCAACTAAACGGTTTGGATGCGTCCTTACTTGTTAATACTTGATACTCTGTTTTTCTATTGTTTTCCTCTTTTTGACAGGATAACAATGCTAAAGAAATAAACAGAAGAATAAATACTTTTCTCATATTATTGCCAATTAGTTATTATAGATGAAAGTAATATTTAATATTGCTGAAACCTCAACATCTGATACAATCTTCAAGGTCTTTTGTAGAGTTTACAAACTTATTTCCAGCATTATAAGACAATTAAACAACAAACTTTTTGTTTTGAGGGCTTATTTTGACCGTTATCTTTTCTGTCTTATTGGCATGGTTATAAAACATACAGTATAATTCTGGGAAAAGACGTTGAATTTCTTTATAATGCAAAAACTTTTTTCATGATAAAATTAATAATATCATACTACAAAGATAAGACTAAATCGATGTTTTATAGTTATGGAAGAAAATATAAAATCTAACAAAAATATTTATACACATCTTATAATCAGATATTTATTATTGAGATGCTTAATATTATCTAACGTAAGACTAACATTTATATTTTAAGACGTTGTGATGTCGACTTAAATATCCAATATTAGTTTCTAAAATAAATAGTAATATACAGGTATACTATCTCAAACGATTGAATTTTGCTTCCGTTAAATACATATATGTCTCAGTACCAAGAAGGGGTAGTACAGTTGTCGGCAAATACGAATATCCGATCGTTTTTGAGTGCAATAAAGTTTATTGTATCGACTGGCTGTATTTTGTCGGCAATATGAAGGAACTACTTAATTATTTTGAACTGATGAACTAAACGAATGAAAGTATACTTCTGCATCACCTGCCATTATATAGTAAGTCAGGCATGTATCAAAAGGTATAGATTTTGTACTGCCATTTTTTAAGAAGTGGATAGGCCTACTGGGTGAAGGCTTCTTTGATATACGAGGAAAAATGGGTAAAGGCGTACATTATCTTATGGATAAATATACCTCAAAATATATTCCTGAATGAAAGTTGTATATTCTGGAATATATTTTGCTTTTAACAGAAAACAAGTTTCGCAAAGAAAATCTATGAATTGAGACTTCTATTCTCTCACGAGTTGTGAAGCATCCGATAGTACAATGAAAAATATCCCTGATTGCCGAAGAAACGTGATTCTCCCTCATTCATCGCCAAATAAAAACGGGAGAACCGAATGCTCTAGGTATTGCTCATATCCTTTACGTACTCAGGTAGTCCGCCTATGGGTTGGGAAATGCCCGATTGGCGGGATTTTTTTCCCTTATATAGAACACAATGGGCTCATGAGTGACACATTCTTCGGATGGGTATAGCGGATTCAGATACCCCTTTATAAATATCTTTTCATCTCCTGACAATTGCTGACTATCCATGACTATTCCTGCCATCAGTCCGGTCCAGTTTGGCAGGTATCGTTTTTTCTCTTACATTCGCATCAACGAATATTTAAAATCGATCATATGGAAATATATTACATTGAAGCCGGTATCTTTGACAGGATGCTGGGATGTGTCGAAAGTCTATCGACACGCGTGGACAGGCTGTATGAGAAAAATGCGAATAAAGGGGTTGGTGAGTGACTGGACGGTCAGGATGTCTGCCTGCGCCTTGACATTTCTTCCCGTACCCTGCAGACCCTTCGTGATACCGGACGGTTGGCGTTCACCCAGGTTCAGCGTAAATTTTATTACAAACCGGAAGATGTGGAGAGGCTGATGACTTATGTCGGTATGAGGCGCAAGGAGAAGGCGGTGAGAGACAGAAGAAAAAGCAATAACTTTTAAAAAAGCAAGAAATGGAAGGAATTATCGGTAAGGAGAGTGAGAGTATCCTGCGTTTCTTTATTCTGCTGGAGAATATTCAGGTAAAAATGGATCAGCTAATGGAGGGTAACCGCCCGCCTTTTAATGGTGAACGGTTCCTGACTGATAGGGAGTTGTCCGGGCTGTTGAAAATCAGTCGCAGATGTCTGCAGGATTATCGTGACCAGGGTCGGCTCCCCTATGTCCAACTGGGTGGAAAGGTTCTGTATAAAATGTCGGACATTGAAAAATTATTGGAAGGTAACTATCACAAGGCATTGATATAATATTGCCCTTTTTAGGCTTTAATGGGATGAGTGTCGGGACTGTCAAGGATTCCGACACTCGTCCCATTATTTTATCTGGACATTTCTAGCTTTTAAACCAGTCCGTATCCTTCTGCTCTCTTCTTTTCATGAGCCGATTCATGTCCGAGGATATTTTCTGGTCAGTGACTTGCGCGTAGACTTGCGTGCTATTGATGTTTGTGTGTCCCATCATCCTGGCGATGCTTTCTATCGGAATACCTGAGGTCATCATTAGGGTTCCGAACGAATGCCTAGCCATATGATAGGATAAATTTTCCTTCATCCCCAGTGCTACCCCCAGCCCGTGGACCTCGTACCAGAGGATATCCCGGACCGGTAACGGAAAGACCGGCTTCTCGTTATCTGTGGTGTTGTAAAGTTCCATTATCTGTTCGGCTACCGGATGTAATGGGATGAACGCTTCTGTGCCCGTCTTAGCCCGGCGGATGCGGATATATCTTCTTCCCAGGGAACTCTTCTCAATGTGGCGTGGATGGAGCCTGCGCGTATCCACATAGGCAAGCCCTGTGAAGCAGGAGAATACGAATGTCCTGCGTGCCAGCTCCATCATCGGGTCGGGCATCGGGGTCTCCATTATCAGTTTCAACTCATTGCGCCCGATGTGCTTCAATTTCGGACTGTCCTTCTTCTCGTATGCCACGTCCTCTATCGGATTGGCTCTCAATACTTCCCGGTCCACAGCGATATAGATGAGCCTGTTAAGCCAGCACAGGCAGTGGTTCACATGTCCGTTCCCATGTCCCAGCTCTTTCTTGAGAAAGATTTTGAAGGATTCGGCGAACTCCTCGGTGATGTCCGAAAAGGCGATGTCCCTCATCCCCCTGGATTCGATGAACTGCCTCAGATTGAGCTGGGTTGTCTTTGACTGGCGATAAGTTGAGGTGGAGTTAATCTCGACTGAACGGATTCTAAGCCGTTCCCGTTCTGCCTCTCCGGTCTGCAGCAGGAATTCCGGAATGGAAACGGTATTTGATACGGTAGCTTTGAGTAATTCCGCCGTGACCACTCCCTGGTTCTTCAGCAGGTTCCCGTATGCCTCTTCCAGTCGGCTGCGGAAAGCGGTAAGGCGGTTGTTTTCTTTGTTCATCCTGATTTCTCCTTTGTTACTGTCCCAGTCACTGGGCTTGCAATAGATGCCTGTCGTGACAGCTGACTTCCTGCCGTCGATGCTGATCCGGCAGAGGATGGCTGTCGTTCCGTCCGATTTCACCTTGTTACGGTTGATGTAGAACATGAGTCTGAATGTACTGCGCATGGTAATGACGTTTTTAGGATTAAAGAATTAGTTTGAGATCACGTGTCGCCTCAATGAACCTGTCCATGTCTTCGAACAGTCTCTTCGGGGTTACACGGGCGTAGATTTGGGTGGTCTTTATGTTGGAGTGTCCCAGCATCTTGCTGATGGTCTCGATCGGCACTCCCTCCTCGAGTGTGATCAGAGAAGCGAAGGAATGCCTTGCTGTATGGTAGACAAGGTCCTGGCTGAGTCCTGCCATCAGGCGCAGGGATTTCATATTGGCCCTGAGCGTATGGTAGTCCTGCGGTGGAAAGAGGGTCATGCGGGCATCATCACGGTACTTTTCGATCAGCACGAGGGCTTCCGGCAGCAGCTTAACGCGCCCGAGGTAGTTGGTCTTCTTCCTCCGGTACTTCAGCCAGAGATTGTTTTCTTCATCCGTGAAGAGGTTCTCCCGAGTGATACTTACCACATCAGCATAGGCTGTGCCGGTGTAGCAGGCGAAGAGGAAGAGGTCCCGGGTGATGACATGCGACCTGCGTTTCTCCGGAATCTCCAGATCACGCAGTTTCTCGAAATTCTCCCGGCTGAGTGCTTTCGGTGTACTTTCCTTCTGTTTGGGTAGTTTGAAGTGGCAGAAATGGTATTTCTCCGAATGTCCCTCCTTGTAGGCGATACGGCAGATCTTTTTCAGGATGGCCAGGTAGCCGCGAAGCGTGTCCACGGCATGTCCTTTTTCCATGAGGATGAAATCCTGATAGTCGCGGATGAACTGCTCGTTGAGTTGCCCAAATGCCAGGTCCGAGACCTTGAACTTCGCCTTGATGAATTCGGAAAGCGTGCGGTAGGTGAAGAGGTAGGTCGAGAGTGTGGTGGGCGCACGGTCTACGCCAACACGGGCCTTCATTTCCCCATTGTGTCGGTCGAGAAGTTTGAGCAGGGTCATCTGTATGCCCGCATTACCCTGAAACATGTCCCTGACCGCGGCGGCATCGAAATCCTTTTTCCTTTCCATGAGGGAATTGAAGGCCGAGTGTACGGCAAGCAGTAGCCTCTCTATTTTTTCATTGGTTTCCACCGCTTCCCGGCTTTTGCCGTTCAGCCGACTCTCACGTGCGTTCCATAGCTCAGGGGTACAGGATAGCTTGCAGCTGAACTGCGCCATCGTGCGGTTGAGGGTGATCCGTCCCATGATCGGGGCTTTGCCGTTCTTGTCCGGCTCGCTCTTTTTCAGGTAGAGCAGTACCTTAAATTTTTCCACTTTCATAACGCTCTTTTTTAGGTTGTAAAAATACTCCTTTGAAAAGCGTCCTTTGGCATGCAAAATATTGATAAACAGTGAATACAAATCCGCTTTGTTTCTATCGATAAAAAATCGGTTACCTGTCGTCGTTTCAGAAACAGGCGGCTAACAGTTTGGTAACTGAAACGCTGCAATATTTTGTTTTCTTTTGCAGGTTAGCCTATTCTGCAATTCTAGCAAAGTGTTTAATTATAAACGTTTTACGTTTTATACTCGCCATTCCGTTTTTTACTGCATTTCTAAATATTACTTACATGGCTCGGCATACTTGGGCTACAATGGCATATTATTGCGAGATACATCCAGGCATTATTTCAGAGGCGATGGGACATTCATCTATTATCGTCACAGAGACTTATCTAAAACCTTTTAAGAATAAGAAAATAGATGAAGCGAATGTGACGATTCTATCTTCGCTGAAGAGGAACTATATTTGTGGCAAGTAACTGATTAATAGTGCTGTTACTTTGTAGGTAACGGGGAGAAAAGACGCTGCAAATATGAGCATATTTCTTAAAACATCCAAACAAAATCGTACATTTTTTCTAATAAACTACTCAAAATAGGAATAAACACAGAAGAACACGTGGATTCTTTGTCTTAGAGCTTTGTTAACGTCTAAATTTTGCAATAGATTTCCCGCCCCTCTACTTTTTCTCATAAGCAGGGGTAAGAAGATTCGTCATATATCGTATTATTTTCTAGTATAGACTACTCCAAAAGAGCAGGCACAAGGGTTTTCCCGTTACCTACAAAGTAACGGGAAGAGGGGGAGTGAAGCGAAATAAATCATGAATTAGTACAAACAAATTTTTTATTTATTAATTGTATAACATTTAATTTACTTTTATGAGAAAATGGACGTATTTAGTCGCAACCTTGCTCATGGCAGGTACGACGGCGACATTCACGGGATGTATTGATACCGATGAACCGGAAGGCATTGCAGAACTTAGGGGAGCAAAGTCTGATTTTATCAAAGCTCAAGCTGCAGTTGAGCTTGTAGAGGCTGAATTGAGAAAAGCACAGGTTGCAGAGCAAGAGTTAGTTAATGCAGGTTTGGCACTTCAGAATAAATCTGCAGAAATTGATTTGCAGTTGCATGAACTGAATATTCAGTTGAAGCAACTCCTGATTGAAAAGGAAGAAGCTGCTACTGCACAAGCTAAAGCGGAAGCGGAAGCTGCCATTGCAAAAGCGGAAGCTGACAAAACTAAGTGGGAAAATGAAAAGGCATTGATTGTTGAGCAGTATAAGGAAAAAATGCTTCTTGCCGAAACTGTCACTGCTAAAGCACAGGAAGCTTACAAGCAAGCTATGGAACAGATTGAAGCTTCCAAGTTATTGCTGACAGATGAAGAACAAGCTCGTTTGAATGGTGTACAAGCGCAAGTCGCCTATGCAAAACAAGCAATGGACAAGGCAATGTATGGATATTCAACAACTGTTATCAAAAGAATTCTGTCATCGGAAGTTGCAAATTCCACTACTACTACAAATCCGGATGAAAGCACGGAGACTAATTCTTCTACGACTAAGTATTATGTTTATCTTATTACTGAAGATCCTACCCAGTCTGTGGATGGCTATAAAGCCGGTAGCTTAAAAAAACTTCAGGAGCAATTAGCTAACTATTCTGATATAGTAGCTGATAATAATTTAGAAGCGGTTTTGGATAATGCATTGAAAAATGCAGAATTTGCTTTAGAAATGACGCAGAAGTATGCTGATAACTTGAAAGCTATCTTGGATAATGAGTATACTACTGTTGCAGATTGGGAAGCAGAAGTCAAGAAGCTGGAAGAAGAGATTGCTGCTGCAAAAGTCAAGGAACAACAATATAATATTGAAAAAGGTAAGCTGGAAGTTGCTAATCCTAAACTGATATCTGACTTGGAAGCTACTAGCAATAAGTTGGAGACTGCTAAAAATAACCAGAACTCTAACAAGAACAAAGCTAAAACAGCTGCAGCTTATTCTAAGAAAGTGGAGGCTGAAAGTGTAAAGAAAGGATTAAATGATGCAATATCTGGTGGAACAACTGTTGCTGGTTATAATTCTAATACTGGTACTTTTGCCTATGCTAAAGGTATACAAATTACTGAAGCACAAAGTCAGATTGATGGTTGGGTTAAGCTGATTGATAAGGCTACTAAAGGTGTTGATTTGGAAAATATAGAATGGGCCAAACCACAATTGGCTACAGCTCTTGCAGCACAAAAAGAAGCAGAAGAGAACTATGCTAAAGATTATAAAGCATGGGAAGATGCAATGGCAGCTTATGATGAAAGTCTGAAAATAGATTTGGAGAAATCAGAGGCAGCCGCTAATGCTGCAATAAAGAAATATAATGGACTTAAACCAGAAGATAGAAAAAAAGAAGCTAATATTGATGCTGTAGCTACGGCTTTAGTTGCATACTATAAGGATGCATTGGCTAAAGAAGCACAAGTTACTAAGGCAACTGCAACAAAAGGAAGTGATACGAAAAAAATCTCTGCTTGGTTGATAGCAGACGCTGATAACTTTAAAAAAGTTGTTGGAGTAGATTTAGGCTTTATCATTTGGGATGCTGGTGACATTGCTACTGCAAATGAAATTAGTAAAGAAAATATTGGAAAATTAATAGATGTAGAGCAAGATTCCAGTGTAAAGACTCCATTGGAAAAGTGGAAATCTGCTTCTTCTGCTGTATTTAGCGATAATTTCAATTCAGGTAATAATCCAAGAAGATTGCCAGTATCTAAGGACGAAGTAATAGCTGCGGCTGGTGGTAACCATGTAGACGCTTTGAAGAATGGTAATTATGGTTCTCTTGGTAAGATGATTTGGGCAACAGCAGAAACGGCTAGTCTACAGGCTATAATTGATCAGGTAGAAACTTACAAAGCTTTGAAAGAAGCATTTACTGCTCAAAAAGCTGTAGAGCAGGCTGCTCAAGATAAAGCAAATGCTGCTTTGGCGGATGCTGTAGATAAAGCTAAGAAAGCTAACGACGAAGCCCAGGCTGCTTATGATAAAGTCTTTAAAGAAGTAAATGATAATATTGAAACAGTACAAAAAGAATACGGCAATAATGAAATTATCAAAGGTAAGATTGAAACGGAAATCACTGTTTATTTGAATAATAACTTTACTAATGGTGATTTAGGTTCCTTGGAAGCTATCAAAAACTTGGTTAAGGAAGAATACATGATTGCTCTGGCAAATGTCACTGCCGCTAAGGCCGATGTTGCTAAAGCTAAGAGAAATATAGAGAAATTAGCGGCAGGTACTTATACTGATACAGATTATATTACTGAATCATTGGCAAGTATTCAGGAAAATATCAAAGTAAAACAGGCTGAATATGATGCTGCCAAGGCAGACTATGATGCTGCAAGCGCTCAATTGAAAGCACTTCTTGCTATCTTCTTGAAATAATTCCCTAACTACGTAAAAGTAACAAGATGATAAAAAAACTATGCACATTACTTTTGCTGACCTGTATGACAGCTGCGCCTTCAATGGCGCAGCGTTACAGCAGCAGTGATGATGCGTCGTTTGTCCCGAAGAAAGGACAGTGGCAGGTTTCAGTCCTGCTTGGTAGCGGAAAGTTTTTTAATGAAAACACTTCTTATCTGCTTCCCAAGTTCTCCAATGATGGAGGAGTAGTCGGACTTCCAAATGGAGGGACGGATAACTCCGGCGATCTGAACCGCTATCTGAACATCGGGAGTCTGAATAATAATAGTCTGGTCAATATAGCCGGAATTGAAGGTAAGTATTTTGTGTCTGACAATTGGGATGTAAATTTCCAGTTCAGCATGAACGTCAGCCTCACTCCTAAGAAAGACTATGTAGAAGGAGACAACAGTGTACCCGACATGATTATCCCTGCGCAAAGTTATATCAATGCACAGATGACTAACAACTGGTATGTATCTGTCGGTTCCAACTACTATTTCAAGACTCGCAACGAACGTATTCATCCGTATCTTGGAGGCGCACTCGGCTTCCAGATGGCACGCATTGAAACAACCGAACCATACACCGGAGACACCTATAAGGATAGTGACGACTCGGAAGAACTTCCGTCACAGGTCTATGTTTCCGGAAGTAAAGCCGGTCAGATGTACGGTTTCAAAGTAGCTGCCGTAGCAGGTATTGAGTATAGCATTGCCAAAGGTTTTGTTTTCGGTTTCGAAATGCACCCTCTGGCTTACCGCTATGACTTGATACAGATTTGCCCGAAAGGATTTGATAAATATAACGCCAGTCACCACAATATCAAAATATTTGAAATGCCTGTAGTGAAACTGGGATTCAGATTCTAAGGATGAATGATTATACAAATGTATGAATGAAAAGAGAAAGCCGTTCAGCTGATAGTGCGGACGGCTTTTCTTTTTTAAAGAAGAATGAAGAGCTTAATGAACAGATATGTGAAACTTTTATCTTTTCTTCCGGGAATATGTCTGATAGTGGCTTGCACCGGGCATCAGATAAAAGGTTACGAGATTAACGGTAGTACACCTTTGCCCGAATTCGAAGGAAAAATGGTTTATATGAAAGATTTTTCGAGCGGGCAGCTGGTAGATAGTGCAGAAATAGTCCACGGAAAGTTTGATTTTTCCGATACGGTGACTATTGTGTCGCCCGTAGTAAAAGTGCTTTCTATTCGTGCCGGCAAATCGGGACTGGAATACCGCCTCCCTGTTGTCATAGAAAATGGTAGTATCCAAGCCTATATTTCCGATGTGGTTTGCACAGGAGGAACAATGCTGAATGAACGAATGCAGGATTTTCTCATGGCTGTTGATGAATATTCTACAGCCTGCGAGAACAAGCAAACGGAACAGATAAAATCCGGATTTGCGGATTTATTGAAAAAATACATAGAAATCAATGATGACAATGCAGTAGGAGAATATATTCGGACTGCCTATCGTTCATCACTTTGATGCAATCAGATTGCTTTTAAGACTATAAACTAAATTTCCCACATAATAATATCCTCTCCAGATATTTCCTCCATATTTTTATAGAAGGGAATGTTGCATAAGAGAGACAGAAATGCGCCCTTGTGAAAGTCCATATTTCTGTATTGTTATGTTTTGAGGACGTTCCCGTATTTCCCATTCCCTTTTTCCCCCGGGAACGTCCTTTTCAACGACCTTCTGTTGTATATCTCATATAACTTACGCTGTATGGAAGAATCTAGTGGATCTGTACTATTGGTAACTTTTCATACAAAGATAGTGTTTTTTACAAATACTTTATATCTTTGCAAAACAATGGCATATGCCGGGATTTAACCATACCACTGAAAATATGAAAACAAAAACTTTATTAGGCTTCTTTCTTCTTTCTGTTATGGCTTTTTGTGTATCAGCCTGTCAAGATGATGCAGAGATTATCTTATTTAGTGGTTCCGAACTGGTTGACGAAACAGGAACTTGTACAAACACAGTTTCTTCTACAGTCTTGTATCTTAACGGATGGGAAGCGGAGAATATCGGGATAGCCAATGGAAAAGGTGGCTACTCTGCACAAAGCTCCGATGAAACAATTGTGACAGCAACAGTCATCGACAACCGATTATGGCTTAGTTCGCATGGTAAAAAAGGGAAAGTAACGGTTACCGTTACTGATAAGGATGGTAATTATGTCACCCTGCCTGTGACTGTTTCTTATGGCGTATTGACATTTATGTGCGTCGACCAACCTGAATTTCAGGTTTCCAGACCCAGTGAAGATATGTTGTCATTGGATTCGGAAAGCGAGTTGCAGGAAAAAGTAAATGTGGCAATGGCTCCTTATTCTTTTATAAATAAAGGAGATATCTGCATTTTGCGGCCGGATGATGTATATCATTTATCTGAAGAAGGAACAGGAGGGAAATTCATTTATAAGACAGAGGATGAGCAAATTCTTGTTGAAGGAACATACCAGATAGAGTGGGCTTCATTGGGTGGAAAACAGAAAAAGGCTTTTGTTTTTACATATATAGATAAAAATAATGTAGAGCAACAACACACGTTTTTTAATTTTAGTCCGTATTTAGGAACTCAAAGTTCTACAAGAGAAAGAGGACCGATTACTACGGCATGGTTGGAGGAGGTATCCGATTCACCTTATCTGGAAGGAGTTTTGCCGGCGGATAGAACAGTTGTATATTGGGTGGATACAGTGATTTCCAGTTTGTCTGCCGAGGCTGTGTGATTGGAAGTAACTGATTAAAAAAGGAAAAGCTCTTTATAAGGGACTGAATGTTTGGAAAGCCCTTGAAGCGAAAATCATTCTTATTGAGATATTAAAGTGCACCCCAAAAGTTTTAGATCTAACTTTTGGAGTGCACTTTATTCAAGGTCCTTTCGGATATTCAGGTGAGTATATTTTCAGCCACTTTCTGATTATTTACGTATATCTTATTGCAAAGCCCGGATACGTACTTCTGTGCCTGTCTCATTTTTCAATCCGTCTTTTACTTTATGGATATCTGTTTCTCCGTAATGATAAGGGTACAAAACACGTGGCTTGATGATTTTGGCTGCCCGTATCGCTTGTTCCGGTGTCATGGTATATGGTTGGTTAACCGGCAGAAAAGCGATATCAATATCTTTCACTTGGTTTAGTTCCGGAATATCCTCCGTATCTCCGGCAATATAAATACGAGTTCCTCCTAAAGTCAGAATATATCCGTTGTCACGTCCTTTGGGATGAAATTTATCCCTGCCGGGAGTCGTATTATAGGCGGGTACGGCTTCCAGTTTGATATCTTTGGCGAGTTGAAGCACATCACCGTTCTTCATCTCTTGTCCTCTATTCAGCTTTTTCCGGCAGTTAGGATTAGCTATAATTTTGGTCTGGTTTGTTTCGATAGCTGCTATTGCTTTAGTATCGAAATGGTCGCCATGTTCATGCGTAATCAGAATGAAATCCGCTTTCGGCTGTTGTGTATAGTCGGCATAATCGGAAACAGGATCAATGAATATTTTTTGTCCTGCATAGTCCAGTAATAAGCTGGCATGTTTGAAGAAAGTGATCTTCAAGCTTTTACCATTCTTGGTGGTAAACGAATCCATTTCAAAGTTTGACATCTTTGCTGTCTGATTAATTGGTTTATCAAACGAATGGGAATAAGAAAATCCGTAAGAAAGGCATAATACGAATGCTACTAATAGATTCTTTTTCATATCTCTGCAGAATTTGGTTCCCTGCAAAGATAAACATCCGGGAGGATTTATCGGTTCACATTTGAAATGATTCTCTTCGAAATTAACTTTCTTTTTGTGGAAAATAAGAAGGCACGGGAAATATTTCATTCCCGTGCCTTCTCTTATTATTTTATGCCTTTACGGTATTCTTATGCGTTCAATGCCTGTTCGATATCAGCAATAATATCATCCGCATTTTCGATACCTACCGATAGACGGATCAAGTCCGGGCGTACACCTGCTTCCATCAGTTGCTCATCCGTCAACTGGCGGTGAGTATGGCTCGCCGGATGGAGCACGCAACTACGTGCATCCGCCACGTGAGTAACGATCGCAATGAATTCCAGTGAATCCATAAACTTGATAGATACGTCACGTCCGCCTTTCAGTCCGAAGGAGATGACTCCGCAGGAACCATTCGGCATATATTTCTGTGCAAGGCTATAATATTTATTGTCCGGCAGTCCGCAATAGTTTACCCAGGCAACTTTCTCATTTTTAGAAAGATATTCGGCTACTTTCTGCGCGTTGCGGCAGTGTTGAGGCATACGCAGGTGCAACGTTTCAAGTCCCAGATTCAATAAGAAAGAATTTTGCGGGCTTTGGATGCTGCCGAGGTCACGCATCAGTTGGGCAGTTGCTTTGGTGATATAAGCACCTTTGCCGAATGCTTTGGTATAAGTCAGTCCGTGGTATGACTCGTCCGGAGTACAAAGTCCCGGGAATTTTTCAGCATGAGCATCCCAGTCAAAATTACCGCTGTCTACGATACAGCCACCTACGCTTGTAGCGTGTCCGTCCATGTATTTGGTAGTAGAATGAACCACGATGTCAGCTCCCCATTCAAATGGGCGGCAGTTGATCGGGGTCGGGAAAGTGTTGTCAACAATCAAGGGAACCCCGTGACTGTGTGCGATGCGTGCAAATTTCTCAATATCCAGTACTTCAAGAGAAGGGTTGGAAATCGTTTCACCGAATAAAGCTTTTGTATTCGGTTTGAAAGCTGCAGAAATTTCTTCTTCGCTGGCATCCGGATGAACGAAAGTCACATCGATGCCTAGCTTCTTCATAGTCACGCCAAACAGGTTGAACGTACCTCCGTAAATAGCGGAAGAGCAAACAAAGTGATCTCCTGCCTGACAGATATTAAAAATGGCATAGAAGTTGGCAGCCTGGCCGCTGGAAGTCAGCATAGCGGCTACACCACCTTCAAGGGCAGCGATTTTGGCGGCAACAGCGTCATTCGTTGGATTTTGCAGGCGGGTATAAAAGTAACCACTGTCTTCCAGGTCGAACAGGCGGGCCATCTGCTCGCTGGTATCGTATTTGAAAGTTGTACTTTGATAGATGGGCAATACGCGTGGTTCGCCTTTTTTAGGCGTCCATCCTGCCTGTACACACAGGGTTTCCGGTTTGAATTGTTTTGCCATAATGTTATCGGGTTTTAATGTTTTATTTCAAAAAATGTTTTAATGCTGCAAAAGTAGGGAAAATAATTGTATTTTTGCCCTGTTTATGAGTGAAATGATACTCTTGCGAAGGAGATAGTTAATGTAGTTATGAAAAATAAACTCTATATTCTTTTATTCTTAGCTTTTCTTTTTTCGGGCACAACTCTTTGGGCACAGCAGAAGGCAACCCCGAAGGCGGGTGAAGGTATCTCTTCTTTTCTGTTGAGGCACAACCGCTCTCCGAAGAAGTATTACGACGACTTTATTGAGCTGAATAAACAGAAACTGGGAAAGAACAATGTGCTTAAAGTGGGCGTGACGTATGTTATTCCTCCCATCAAGAAATCACCTTCCGAAAATACCGGGACAAAGCAACAATCTCCGAAAGCTAAATCAACAAAAATAGGAACCACTATCAACGAACCTTTGTTTGGAAAGCAACTGGCTAATGTGAAAGTCACTTCCAACCGTCTTGCCGGTGCTTGCTTCTATGTGGTCAGCGGACATGGAGGTCCTGATCCGGGTGCTATCGGGAAAGTTGGTAAATACGAATTGCACGAAGATGAATACGCTTATGATATTGCCCTCCGTCTGGCACGTAACCTGATGCAGGAAGGGGCCGAAGTCCGTATCATCATTCAAGATGCTAAAGATGGTATCCGTGATGATTCATACCTGTCAAACAGTAAACGGGAGACTTGTATGGGTGATCCAATTCCTTTGAATCAGGTGCAACGCTTACAGCAACGCTGTGATAAAATAAACGCTCTTTACCGGAAAGACCGTAAGAACTACTCTTATTGCAGGGCGATTTTTATTCATATTGATAGCCGTAGTAAGGGAAAACAAACGGATGTCTTTTTCTATTATTCGAATAAAAAGGGAGAAAGCAAACGATTGGCAAATAATATGAAAGATACGTTTGAGTCAAAATATGATAAGCATCAACCCAACCGGGGCTTTTCCGGCACAGTAAGCGGGCGTAACTTATACGTACTTTCCCATACCACTCCCGCTTCCGTCTTTGTGGAGTTGGGTAATATCCAGAATACGTTCGATCAGCGTCGGTTGGTGATGAATTCCAATCGTCAGGCACTCGCCAAATGGCTGATGGAAGGCTTCCTGAAAGACTATAAGGAGAAGAAATAACATTTTTACTTCTCCTTTCGTGAACAAAATAAAAATCTGAATGTTTTATATATGCAAATCGCCTGATGGCTACTTGTAGGTATGCGAATATATATAGGCTAGTGAATATGCCTCCCCGGCATAACAGGAAGATTGCATAGTAGTTTTGTCGTGTTTTATTTTGTGTTTGTGTTGTGACGGTGCTGCGATGTGAATCGGGGTACCGTTTTTTCGTTTCTCTTGAATTCCTTAAAGGGCGTGCTATTTCATTTTCTTATCATATTATTGAATAAAATCTTATCAATCCTGTGAACAAAATCCGGAAATGTATGTTATTTATTGTGCAAATCGCCTGATAAAGCTTCTTGTGTGTATGCGAATATAGATAAGTCAAGCAAGGTATGCCTCCCCGGCATGACAGGAAGATTGCATAGTAGTTTTGTCGTGTTTTATTTTGTGTTTGTGTTGTGACGGTGCTGCGATGTGAATCGAGGTGCCGTTTTTTTTGTCACATATAAAGAAACGGCAGGCTTACAAATAAGAAACGAGCTTACAAATCTCCTAAAGTATATCATAGAATCTTTGCAAGCTCGTTGTATGAGTGGTGCTTTTGCGCACCTTATCTAGTTGTTATAAAGGCATATTACCATGCTTCTTGGGCGGGTTTGTCTGCATCTTGTTTTCCGTCATTTCCAGTGCCTGAATCAGACGTTTGCGAGTCTGTCTCGGATAAATGATTTCGTCAATATATCCCAGCTCGGCAGCCTGATACGGAGTGGCAAACTTTTCTTTGTAGGCTTCCAGTTCCTTGGCCTTTGTTGCTTCGTCAGCTTTGCGGAACAGGATATTGATGGCGCCGTCCGCACCCATCACAGCAATTTCTGCACTTGGGTAAGCGAAGTTCACGTCAGCTCCGGTCTGCTTGGAGTTCATTACGATATAAGCACCACCGTAAGCTTTGCGGGTAATCACTGTCAGTTTGGGAACAGTGGCTTCTGCAAATGCATAAACTATTTTTGCACCGTGACGGATGATACCATTGTTTTCCTGCGTATATCCCGGAAGGAATCCCGGAACATCTTCGAATGTAATCAATGGAATATTGAAGCAATCGCAGAAACGGATAAAACGGCTTGCTTTGTCGCTGGCATCAATATCGAGAACACCGGCAAGATAAGCTGGCTGATTCGCTACGATACCTACCGAACGACCTGCCATACGGGCAAAGCCAATGATAATATTCTTAGCAAAGTTCGGCATCACTTCGAAGAAATAGCCGTTGTCTATAACACGTTCGATAATGTCTTTCATGTCATACGGTACGTTCGGGTCTACCGGAACGATTGTATCCAGAGAAGTATCTTCGCGGTTTGTTTCGTCAGTGCAAGGTTTTTTCTTAGCTTCATCCATATTATTCTGCGGTAAGAAAGAAAGCAGTTCACGGATGCTCATCAGCAATTCTTCTTCGGTATTGCACATAAAGTGAGTCACACCGCTTTTGCTGCTATGTGTCATTGCGCCACCCAGCTCTTCTTTACTTACTTCCTCATGAATCACAGTTTTTACTACATCCGGACCAGTCACAAACATGTGACTTTTTTCTTTCACCATAAAGATGAAATCGGTCAGGGCAGGAGAGTAGCAGGCACCTCCGGCGCAAGGACCCAGGATTGCCGAAATCTGTGGAATCACACCGCTGGCCATTGTATTCTGATAGAAAATATCAGCATAACCGGAAAGGCTCTCGATCCCTTCCTGGATACGTGCACCGCCCGAATCATTCAAAGCGATAATCGGGGCACCGTTCTTCAATGCAAGTTGTTGTACTTTCACAATCTTTTTAGCATTGGAAGCTGACAGTGAGCCGCCATATACCGTAAAGTCATAAGCGTAAACAAACACCTGGCGACCGTCCACCTTTCCGTAACCGGATACGATACCATCTCCCGGAATTTTGTTCTTATCCATACCGTAGTTCGTACAACGGTGAACCATCAACTTATCCAGTTCAACGAAAGTACCCTTATCGAGTAACATCTCGATACGTTCGCGGGCAGTCATTTTACCGCTTTCATGTTGCTTCTCTATTTTATCAACGCCTCCACCAAGAGAAGCGATGCGGTCACGTTCCTCGAACGTGGCGTATGCTTTATTTATTTCTTCCATAATGCAATCCGTTCTTATTATTATGCAATCGGTTCTAATGTTATTAATGTCTGTTCGCCGGTTATGCTATCACCTTCTTGAACCAGAATTTCTTTAATGCGGCAATCCGAAGTCACTTTGTAGTTGCTCTGCATCTTCATTGCTTCGATAACGATGACAGTATCTCCCGCTTTCATTTCCTGACCGACTACAACAGGTATTTTCACTACCTTGCCCGGCATCGGAGAAATGATACAGTCATTCTGTTCCTCTTCCCCTTTCTTGCGCATCCGTAGATATTTCGCCTGGCTGTCCACAATTTCTACATTGAAACTGCTATAATGCGTATTCACTTTATAGCTTTTCCCGTTATCACGGCGAATCAGCTGTGCATTCGAACTGCGTCCGTCCATCAAGATGTTGCAAGTGCCGTTTTCCGCCATCACTACATCTGCTTCAAACGGTTTTCCATCAATGGTAAGCACCACCTTGTTATCTTCCTTGCTGACCAACTCTACTTCGGCCACACGGTTTCCTATATGAATTTCCATAATTGAATTCTCTTTGTTAAAATTAGATTCTCAACACTCCCTTGTGCAGTCCGAACTCTTTCCATTTGCTGATAGGACGGTTGTCGGTAGCCATACCGCTGTTGTTCTCTTCGAGGTTCATCAAGTAGTCCATATAGGCGGCAATCAAAGCAATATTTTCGGAATGTTCGCTGGTGCGCATGATGCGTTGTTGCAGATATTCGCCGTTCTTGGTGATGAATCCTGTATCATAGTGACCTTCCACGAAATCGGGAGTGTCCATGATGGCACGCAGATAGCTGATGTTGTTTTTCACACCGGTCAACTTATATTCGTGGAGTACGCGGCGCATCCGCTCGATAGCGTATTCGCGGTTGGTAGCCCATACAATCAGTTTACCGATCATCGGGTCGTAGTAGATTGGAATTTCATATCCCTCGTACACATAACTGTCAATACGCACACCGATACTGTTCGGCTCTGTAATCTGTTTGATGATACCCGGACTTGGCATGAAATTCATTTCAGTGTCTTCGGCACAGATACGACATTCGATAGCGTGCCCGCGTTGCCGGATATCCTCTTGTTTCAGTTGAAGCACTTGTCCGTCGGCAACTTTAATCTGCTCTTTTACCAAATCTACCCCAATCACTTCTTCCGTAATCGGATGCTCCACCTGTAAACGGGTGTTCATCTCAAGGAAATAATAGTTGCGGTGTTTGTCAACAAGAAATTCGATAGTACCCGCACCGATGTAGTTCACCGCTTTAGCCGCAGCTACCGCCTTTTCACCCATATCTTTCCGTAGTTCGGGAGTGACGAAAACCGAAGGAGTCTCTTCTACGATTTTCTGGTTACGGCGTTGCACGGAACATTCGCGTTCGCATAGATGAATGACATTTCCATGCTTGTCACCAAGAATCTGGAACTCGATATGATGAGGCTCTTCAACGAACTTCTCCAGATAAACCGTGTCGTCGCCAAAGGAAGACAACGATTCGCTCTTGGCAGTAGTATAAGCTTCTTCCACTTCTTCGGCACTGTGGATGAGGCGCATACCCTTTCCACCACCGCCCATAGAAGCTTTCAGCATCACCGGGTATCCGATCTTATTGCAAAGTTCTATGGCTTCTTCCACACTTTTCAAATTGTCTTGTGTGCCGGGAACAACGGGTACTCCCGCCTCGATCATTTTGATACGGGCAGCAATTTTATCCCCCATGGCTTCCATTGTTTCCGGATTAGGTCCGATAAAGATGATTCCTTCTTCCTGACATCGACGGGCGAAGGTAGCATTCTCGGACAAGAAGCCGTAACCCGGATGGATGGCGTCCGCATGAGCTGCTTTCGCCACTTCGATGATTTTTTCTATATTCAGATAACTCTCTTTGGATGCTGCCGGCCCTACGCAATAAGCTTCGTCTGCATAAAGCACATGCTTCGCGGTCCGATCTGCTTCGGAGAAGATAGCGATACTCGTTATCTCCATCTCCCGGCAGGAGCGCATCACCCTTACGGCAATTTCACCGCGATTGGCTACTAAGATTTTTTTTATCATACTTTTTTCAATTAAGTACATACTTATTAATGTCTTCCCATCTAATGGACATACTCCACCCGACGAAAAACAGTATTTTTTTGATTTGGGGCTTAACAAGTGATGCTCTTTCTCCTAACCCACGAGGAGGGGAGCGTCTTACACAAAATGGCAGGTCTTCTGACTGACTCTTGTCTTATTTGCCTTCCCGATTAACATCAGTGGCGTTAAATTAGTTCAATTATAAGACATTGAACAGAGCTTCACAGCAGCGGGACTGTTCGGGACTTACACCCGATTCCCTATTAATCGTCGTCCGTTGGATACGGATTCTGAACCATTTCGGGGGGCAAAGATAAATAAATATTAAATAAGATGTTCCTTTTTTGCACGAAAGTTTCATTTTTGTGCAATGCTTGTCTTTAAATAAGGATTCTTTAATTAGTGTATAACCTTGCTACTTTTCTAAACTATATTTCTCCTGATATTGTTAGGTTGATAGTAATTAATTAAAAGGAGATATTCGTATGAAAGAAAAGAAAATAGCTCGTGAAGAAAGAAATCAGGAGAAACTGGCTAACGGTGATTGGGTAATGGCAGAGTTTTATGCAACGTGGTGTCCTCATTGCCAACGTATGAAACCGGTTGTTGAAGAATTTAAGAAACTGATGGAAGGAACATTGGAAGTGGTATTGGTAGACATCGATCAGGAACCTGCCCTTACAGATTTCTATACAGTTGAGTCGACTCCTACCTTTATTCTTTTTAGAAAAGGACAACAGCTCTGGAGACAATCCGGCGAATTACCTTTGGAAAGATTGGAAAGAGCAGTGAAAGGATTCAAATCCTGACGATTATTGCATAGTTTGTTACAATGATATGCGTAGCTGATTCTATGCTGGTATGTCTTTGTCTGGCATACTTCTAATATGCATAAAGAAAAGCAGAAAGTATTCTCCGGTGAGGTACTTCCTGCTTTTCTTTATTTTTATTGCTTTCTGTTGAGTCGTAACTCATACAGGCAAGCCTGTACCTCTTCAAGGCTGCCGGTATGTTTTCCTTCATCATCAGACAGTTTGATACATTCCCTCCATTCCTGATTGACATTCATCTTACATTGTGTCAGTTTCATCACGATGTTCGAAGGTTCGAACCCGGTATCGTTGGTGAGATTGGTACCGATCCCGAAAGAGCAGCGGATTTTGTTTTTGCAGTATTCTTGAATATCCAATGCTTTTGTAAAGTCTAGGGCATTGCTGAATACGATGGTTTTGGTTGTCGCGTCGATTCCCAACTCTTTGTAGCGGGCAACCAGCTTATCGATAAACTCAAATTCATTGCCGGAATCACACCGCACTCCATCGAAAAGTTTGGCTTGTTTACGGCTAAGGTTGCTAAGGAAGATGCCGGAAGTATATGTATCGGAAAGTGCGATACCTAAATCACCGTCATAAACATTCACCCAGTTTTCGAGTGCCATATAGTTGGCATGTTTATATCCGAACTGTGCTCCATGAAACATAAACCATTCATGTGGATGAGTTCCCATCATTTTCATTCCATATTTCATTGCAAAGTTACAGTTGGAAGTTCCGGTGCAATATTGCGCTGTTTCGTTCAGCTTCTTGATAACCGTTTCCTGCACATCAATGGAGAATCTTCTCCGTGTGCCGAACTCTGAAAAGCGAAGCTGATGTTGATTCGACAATTCTATTTTCTCCGACAGCTTGCAAAGAATCTCGTTCATGTCTGCTACATTGCCAAAGAAACGGTTTTTGATTTCGGAGACAATAGCGAGCAAAGGCACTTCGTATAAAGTCACTTTATAAAGCAAGTCAGTCACTTCGATGTGGAGATGACAAGCTTCATCCAGATGAATATCAATCTTATTCGGATCGAAACGAAAAGAAGACAACCACTCCCAGTAGACTCTCGGAAGGAATCTGCAGTTTTTCGTCATATATTCCAGCTCCTCTTCCGTAAACCTCAACTGACTAAGATTCTTGATCTCTGCCTTGAGTGCCTTCAGGAAATCTTTGGTATATTGAGTTTCATTCCGGTCGTTGAAACTAAACGTGCCCATTGCATAGGGAAACAGTTTGATATAAGCATACGATGTGGTAAACTTATAAAGATCGGTATCTAGTAATGTCTTAACAATCATTTCGTTCGCTCTTTATATTTTATAACGTCGTAAAGTTAGTATTTGTTGAATAATATAACGACTTAATCATTAATAATTATGCCTTTTTTTATTCGAGGGGAATAAAGCCAGGATCTGAATATATATTCTGTTTGCAATGGCAAATTCCTTATCTCTTATTATACTTACCTCAATAAGTCAAGCCGATTTTCAGCGTAATGGAATGGTGCGACAATTCTTCCTTAAACGTCGTATGGAAATACGGATCTTCCTGTTTCTTTGTCCGTTCCAGTTTCTGGAGTTCATAACCTGCCATCAAATTCAGTTTAAATTTCCGGTTGACCTTAAATTGTGCACCGATGGAAGGAGAGAGGTAAAAGCCTCCGTTTGCTTCTCTGTCTGTGGCAAAAGACCCACCGATATGACATTCCAGATAAGGAGTCAGTCTCCTGGGCTTCGTTATATAAAATTGCGCACTGGCATAAAGCGGAATGAGTAGTTTTTCATAAACAGAAAGTCCGCTACCCGCACCGATGGCAAACCGTTGACTGATGTGGTAGTGACTGACGATTTGCCAGTTGAAAGGCGTGTAAGAAGGCTGATTCATAGAAAAACCTGTCCCGATATATGTAGTGTAAGAGAGACGTCTGCTGTCTGTTTGTCCGTCGGCACATACAGTGATGAAAGATAGCAGCGCAAAGATGAATATAAATTTCTTCATAATGATGCAAGGATAGAGTCTGATAATATTATGGTTAGCTACTGCTATTGCACATACACGGTTATACTTTTAACGATATGCAATGCAGTTGTGAGTGAAGAAGTATCTTTGGTAAGATCTCCATTACTTCCATCCGGGCTACCGTGTCCGATCAGTTTGGCTGTAAATTCTTTCTTGCCGGAAGTCAAATCCACTTCTGCTGCGTAGACAAGGGCAGGCTGTCCGCTCCCTTCTTTTCCACCGGAGTAATTGGCGTCTCCTTCTTTGGCCGATTTCGGATATGCATCATTGAAATCTGTAGAATGATTGATTTCAATTTTGACTATAAACTTCTTCAACTTCCCGGTTGGCGACATCTTCACATTAAAACTACCTTTCGGAGTAGCTCCGCTGATACCGTCCGTCAACGGTTCCTTTTTGCTAGGGAGATATAACCCGTCTTCATATTGGATTCCCCGTTGATAACACCAATGCGGCAGCGCTTCCTTTCGGCGGTTACCGCCGGAGGCTTGCCAGGATTGAGTGGCTATTTTGTGTGTCACATACACGGTGGACAGATAATTCCCTTCCATGTCTTCAGTCCAGATTGCAATCTGGGGCGGATTTTTGATGTTGATGCCTAGAAACAAAGGAAAATTATGCAACCACTCTTCCCCTTTTTCAATAGATATTTTAAGATCGTTACTGTCGTATTCTACTAAATCCCGGTTGCATCCACTATTTATCAATAGAGAAAGAAACCATATTCCCATTATTGTCATTTTATTCATTTGATTAGAGTTGTTTTTGTAACCAGAGGTCTACTAATAGATTGATGCCTTCTTCCAATTCCTCCCAGCCGCTTTCCTGCTGAATCTTGAGGCCGTTGTAGACCGGGCAGTTTTCTTCGAGCAATGCCAGATAACTGATGGCTGCGGTGATGATGGAAGCCATAGCAGCAATCTCTTTTTTCGGATGTTTTGATAGTTTGCTGACTGCCTCTACCAGCCAGATTCCTTTCTCTTCCCGTTTGTTGCGCAACTCTTTCACAAACTTATTGTCCGTTGTCAGTTCCCAGCGATACAGGCGTTTCAATGTATAATTCTCCCGTAACCACATGATTTGTCTTTTGAATATCTGCTTGATAAATGCGGCTAAATGAGCCTGATCCGGTAACTCTTCATCGAAATTAATCCAATAGTCGTTCTGCTGAATGTAGGCTGCTATCAGTCCATCCAGCGAATTGAAATAACGGTAGATAAGCATTTTTGAAACTTTGGCCTTGGCTGCTACCGCATTGATCCCCAACCCCTCGAAACCGCTTTCTTCAATGATGTCGTTGACGGCTGTAATCAGGGTCATTTCCGTAGCCTGTCTGTTTTTAGTAATCTCTTTTTCCATACTTTGATACTTTTGTTACTGACTGGTCACAAAGATATGTTTCCTATCGGTAACATCAAGGAAAAAGAGATTATTTTTTGTAATGGTTGCCGGTTAATAGCCTATCATCTTTACCGATAATACGTTATCCGGTCGTTTTATGATAACGCCACTGTCGGATTATGAACGGTCAGTCCGCCATCCACCACAATCGTTTGTCCAGTGATGTATCTGGCATCGTTCGAAGCCAGAAAAGCGATGGTAGCTGCAACATCCTCCGGTTCTCCCAGATAAGGAGTGGCACATTGACCGAGGAAGATATTACGTACATCCTCATTCAGGTTGTCCAATGCAGCGGGAGTAAGTACCAGTCCCGGAGCTACGGCGTTGCAACGGATGTTTTTCTTTCCCATTTGAGTAGCGATATATTTCGTCAGGTTGATGACACCCGCTTTGCTGGCGCCGTATAAAGTACCGTTGGCATCAGCCGTAAGTCCGCTTATGGAAGCTACGTTGACAATGTTCCCACCACCATTGGCAGTCATGATAGGAATGACCTGTTGGGAAAGATACATCGTGCAGCAGAGATTCAGATGGAATGCTTCGTCAAAGTAGTTGATGTCCAGCTTTTCGATGCTAAGGTCACGTTTGGGATCAGTTCCTCCTACATTATTAATCAGTACGTCTATTCTTTGATATTCATTCATGGAAAAATCAATCAACTCTTTGCAACTCTGGAGTTCGGTGGCGGAGAAATAGACATGACGCACGTCAGCCCCTGCGTGCGTGAGTTCGTTGGCAAGCTGCTCCGCTCTTTTCTCGGAATGGTCAGCGATGACTACTTTGCCTCCTTCGGAGACAATGCGGCGTGTGGTTGCTTCGCCGATACCACCGGCGGCACCGGTGATGACAACTACTTTATTTTCGAATCTGTTCATATAATGGGAATTTGATGATTACCTTCTATTAGAAACAGCTGGCAGAGGAATTTGTTAGCCCTTATAAACTCTCTTTAATAAGATAAGGTGTTCGATTCGAAAACTTTTGCATCTTTTCCAGTTTTACGCTCTGATTATTTAAGAAAACTGTTAAATGTTAATGCCTGCCCACTCATTTGTTAATACGGCTCTGATTCTATTAAACCATGTTATAAGATACGCTGCTTTGGCCTCAAAATTTGGAGATAACCGAAAAGTACGTATCTTTGTACTGTGTTTTTCATAGTATTAGATTTAAGGTTAACAAAAGATTGGCTGTCTGGGATAGATAGCCTTTTTTTATGCCTGTAAGTCAACTGCAGACCGAAGAGATTAAAACAACGAATATTGGTTATCCCGCAGGCTTTTCATCTCCCGTTCCTTTACGATATCATCTTCGGATAAATGGCCGATGAGTAGCGGTGAGTTTTTATCATGTTTTCTCCTATTATATACTGCCGTGTTATAATTGCCTTTGATGGCATAACAATAAATACATCCGTTCAGGCAACTTTCATAAGTTCCGATATCAATGCTTTCAATGCAGTTGCAGATGTTACGCTGGTTTTTATCCTTTTGGGCGAGGATAGGATAACCGATGATCTTTTCTATCAGATCCTTATCAATACACAGGCCGCTCGGAATACCTAAATGTCTTAAATCCACTTTTACAGTACAAGTATCCAGCTGTATGTCGGGATAAACGTCGATTGTTTTTTTAAAGGAGACAGCCATTTCTTCTATTTCCTCTTGAGTCAGCGGATGGATGTTGAATAACCGTACAGAGTTCCGGATATGCTGGTAATGATCTATGAATCCCAGCATACATTTGGCAGTGTGGTCTTTGAGTTCGTCGGCAATCCGGGCAAATGCTTCCTGGTGGAAAGAAACATTGTATTCCTCGTTTGTCAGTATCGGATCATATCTCCAGATCACCCTTTCCCTGCCGATTTTATCAGCCAGCTTTTTAAAGGTATCCATTCGTTTATTGATGGAGGGCAAATGATTTTCCAGCTTTTCTCCGTAGGGGTTAAGTGTAAATTGGAAGTAATAGTTGTAATCCTGCAATTTCTCCAGTTGGTTGAGCATAGGTGCCGGGTTCTTGGTCCAGAAAACAAAGCAATCTACTACAGCAGGAGATAGAGAGATCTTGCTAATCATTTTCGGATGATATGGATTGGGCACTAATACATATCCTTCTTTAATCCGGTTGAAAAACCACTGGGAATAGAATGCCGGAATATCTGTCCGGCGGCTGGCACTGATTATCATAGTTCAAAGTTACAAAAAAAAAGACGATGTTGTTTCAATGATTCCCTCTTTTTTGTATTCTTACTTACCCAAGAAGTAACTTGTGTGAATGAATATGTTAAATGTTAACGTGTGAAGTCTGAAATGTTAATGCGCTTCCCAGAGTATTAAACCCTGTTATAATATGGGCTGTTTAGGCTCTAAAATTTGCTATTTACCTGAAATATGGTACCTTTGTACAGTGTTTTTTTCATAAGTATTAGATTTAAGGTTAACAAAAGATTGGTTGCTCGTGATGAGTAGCCATTTTTTGTTTTTATACACTATGATTGTTTATTCCTTAATCATAGTCAACAGCATCTTAAATCTCTCCACTGCTGTAAGGGCATGCGGCGCATTCGCCGGAAATACGATACTTTCTCCTGCTTTTACGGTGAACAGAGTTCCGTTTACAGTAATATTCACTACCCCTTCCAATACCTGCACGAGCGCATCAAACGGGGCACGATGTTCGCTTAACCCTTCTCCTTTATCAAAAGAAAATAAAGTGATATTTCCTGCCGGACTTTTGATTAACTGTTTGCTGATAACGCCTCCTTCAGTATATTCAATGAGAGAAGCCAAATGGAGCACAACTCCTTTTTGAAATGATTGTTCCATATTTGTTTTATTTTTAAGTTAATATCATATAGAGAACACTTTTCGAATATGCATTGTTTGTCTATAACAAAAAACGATTTTTATTGTTATAGTACGAAAGACTCAATAAACTAACCATTATTATGAAGAAGAATATCTTATTGTTTGGAGCACTGATAGGTGCTTTCTTATTGGTTTCCTGTTCGGGAGGAAACAAGAAACAGGCTGCGTCCTCCGTCACTCCGGAGGAATTGGATAATGCCAGTAAAGTGATAAACTATTATCATACATCGCTCATCGTGTTGAGGCATGTAGCTAATGCAAAAGACGTAAATGCGGTCTTGGGATATATGGAACAGACAGGAAAAGTTCCTGAAGTATCTCCGATAGCACCGCCTGAAGTATCTGCCAGAGACACTGCGGAATTGATGGATCCGGGAGATTACTTTAATATACAAGTCCGTCAGAATCTGAAGCAGAGTTATAGAGGACTTTTCAGTGCACGGGCGCAATTCTATGATAATTTTAATAAGTTTCTCTCTTACAAGCAGGCCAAAGAGACAGCCAAGGCTGGCAAACTCTTGGATGAAAACTATCGGCTAAGTGTAGAAATGTCCGAATATAAACAAGTGATTTTTGATATTCTAAGCCCTCTCACGGAACAGGCTGAAAAAGAACTTCTTGCCGACGAACCGTTGAAAGATCAAATCATGGCTATGCGTAAGATGTCCGGCACTGTGCAAAGCATAATGAATCTTTATTCCCGCAAACATGTACTGGAGGGTGCTCGCATTGATGTGAAGATGGCAGAATTGAAGAAAGAACTCGAAGCTGCAAAGAAACTTCCTGCTGTCACAGGCTATGATGAAGAGCAAAAGAATTATTATAGCTTCCTGTCTTCTGTGGAATCGTTTATGAAAGATATGCAGAAAGCAAGAGATAAAGGCGCATATTCCGATGCAGATTACAATGCGATGTCGGAAGCCTACGAATATGGACTTTCCGTTATCTAAAGAATTCTTCCTCTGTTTGAATGAGTTGCAATCATGCTTCTTCAAGCAGGGGATGCTTTTTTAATTAAGTAAAGAAGTCCTTTTTTTACTATCCCCTTTTAAACAGGAGTTTTACTTTTGCATTTGGATTAAGAAATAATATCTTTGTTATATGCAATCATTTCAACTGATAAAACCCTGTTTTGCACTGGCTCCCTATATACGGCATTACTGGATATTGCAAGACGACTCAATAGCTCCTGTCTCCGAACGGACTCTGCCTATTGGCTGCATGCAACTGGTATTCCATAAAGGGAAACAACTTCTTTTGTTGGGCGAGTCGGAGCTGCAACCCCAATCCTTTATTTCCGGACAATCGGTCGGTTTCTCGGATGTGATGTCTACAGGCAGGATAGAGATGATTACTGTTGTTTTTCAACCTTATGCGGTAAAAGCATTGTTTCATATACCCAGTCATTTGTTCCGTGGGCAGACTGTAGATATCGATGCGATGGAAGATGTAGAACTGTCGGATTTAGTGAAACAGGTCACGGATACTTCTGATAATGCAGTTTGTATTCGGTTGATAGAGCAGTTTTTTCTTCGTCGTTTATACACTCTTCCCGAGTATAATCTCAAGCGGATGTCTGCTGTCTTTCATGAAATAAACCTCCGGCCGCAAATCAATATTTCTCATTTGTCGGAAACAGCCTGTTTGAGCAGTAAGCAGTTTGGGCGTATCTTTGCCGATTATGTTGGCACTACTCCCAAGGAATTTATTCGTATTATCCGTATGCAACGGGCGTTATCCATGCTGCAACAGGATGCTACGATTCCTTTTGTACAAGTGGCTTATGAATGTGGCTTTTCCGATCAGTCTCACATGATAAAGGAATTCAAACTCTTTTCCGGTTATACCCCTGCGGAGTATCTTTCTGTATGCGCCCCTTATTCCGATTATTTCTCTGAACTCTAAAGATGTCTCTTTTTTCCTATCGGGCTTCCTCGTGTTACCCTACTTTTGCAATGTCTTTGCAAAGGCTTAGTAGTAACCATAAAAAAGAAACGAGATGAAAAAATTAATTGCATTTTTTGAGATTCCTGCTACCGATTTCCGTCGGGCTGTCGATTTTTACGAAACTGTGTTGGGTGTGCAACTTCCGACTTTTGAATGTGAAACAGAGAAAATGGCTTGTTTCACGGAAGAAGGTGAAACCGTCGGTGCTATTTCTTATGCTTCAAATTTCGACTTTCTTCCTTCAACGCATGGCGTACTTATCCATTTCAACTGTGAGGATATTGAACAAACGTTGGAAAAAGTGCTTCTGAAAGGAGGGAAAGTTGTCATTCCCAAAACAAAGATTGAGGCAGACGATAAAGGATGGTTTGCCGTATTCACGGATAGTGAAGGAAACAGGATTGGCGTCTATGCTGAAAAATAACAGGTAGGGAAGAGGGAACAGCCTGTCTGGAAGTGACTGCTGTTCCTTCGTCCCCTTATCCGGATTATTCTACCGGAATATAGATCTCCGTCAACAACTCTTCGGGGGGAGTGTCACATGGATTGTTCAGATAGCGTTCAGCACTGGCTTCATCACGTATCGTACATTCCATTTCGGGCAGATACTTTCCGTAAATCGTATCGTACACAGCTTGCAGATTGTCATACGGGCCTTTATAAAGGAAAATAGCATAACGTCCGGCTGGGATAACCTTGAATCCCACATCACTTTTGGGGGCAACCTTTACAGGCATTACCATGCATACGTCTGTACGCAGTTTCTCGGCTGGCGTCACTTTCGGATCATCGTGGTAGATGCAAAGCGGGCTGAAATCTCCCATCGGCAGTTTTTGTTCTTTGATGAATTGGAATAAACGGCCCCAAGTGCCACCGTAATCATTCAGTTTGTAGTCGCCTGTAAGGCGGATATAAATCACATTCCGTTCGGAGACATTTCTGATCTCTTTTTTTAGTTCCAGGTCTGGCCTGATAATCGCTGGTTTCATAATTACAAAGTTTTTATTGTTTCTATATTCTAAAGGTGAAATGCCATAAAATTGCTTGAACACTTTCGATAATGAAGAAGGGGATGCGTAACCAATCCGGTAGGCGATGTCAGCAATCGGAATATCCGAGTAGCGGAGTAGGCGTGCGGCAGCTTCTGTCCGCGTCCGGACAATAAACGTACCAATCGGTTCACCGAGAAAAGCTTTCATGATCCGGTGAAAGTAAAAAGGAGAAAAGTTTGAAATTCTGGCCAGAGATTTTAAATCAATATCTTCTCCTAAATGTTGGATGATGTATTCCACTACAACATTTACGCACTTTTGATATTCCTCTTTCGTTGTTTTTTTCTGTTGCATAACTAATTTTGGTATTTCACTTCGCAAAGGTATTGGTAAAAAAGCGAAATGACTTGTCCGATATTGCGGAAATGTCAACTTTCTATTTTCTTTCTATGGTTGCCCTATACCTGTTTTGAGAATTTATTTTGATATATAATGTACCTTACAGTGGTGTTATGGTGTGAACCATGACCAAATTTTTAACCGTTAATTGCGAAATTGATTTTCTTGTTTTAAATAATGTCAAAAACTAAAATAAAAAAGCCGGTTTTGTTATAAACTATTATTAAAATGATTATATTGTAACCGAATTATTAATAAAAATAGCCATGGATAAAACAATTGTAGGGAACAATGCCGGAAAGGTCTGGTATGCCCTGAAAGAAATTGGTGAAATTTCAATACCTGAATTGGCGAGAAGATTAAACCTAAGCGTAGAAAGTACAGCATTGGCCGCCGGTTGGTTGGCACGAGAGAACAAAATTTGTATCCAACGGAAAAATGGATTAATTGCTTTATCTGATGAAAGCGCTTTTCCCTTCAGCTTTGGATAATAGCAGGTTTTGTGAGTGAATATCTTTGAAGTTCCGTTAACTTATAAGTAAGAATATGTCCGTATAAGGTATCACAAGTTAAGTTTGAACTTAAGAAGTTTTATATTTAAAAGAGTTGCTCAATAATAGGGCAACTCTTTTAACGTATAATAAACGTATAAAAATGTCGAATCGTGTCCGGATGTAGATAAAATTTATATACTTGTATTCCACAATAATAATTGCCTGTTTTTTCTCTGGCAATTCTATTCCGGAGAATATCTTTAGAATCCTACCCGTTTTCTTCCCTGGGAGAAATCCATTCCTTCGTAATTATAGATTTCAGCCAGTGTCATGGGGTGTGTCTGTTCGGGAATATCCAGGCTTTCTTCCTTGATTAGTTGATTAACCTTATCAGTAGTCAGGTCTTTAAACTCGTATCGGGCAGCCAGACGTCCTTTTCTAAGCAATGCTTCGTCGATATCTTTTAATGGAGCATTAAAGGTGCAGATAAATTTGATACACAATTCATCGCTCAATAGCCCGTCGCTAATATTCAGTATGTTGACTAAGCCGGCATTCATACGGTTGCCTCCGTTGCGGCTTGACAATAGTTCTTCGCAATCCTCTACGATGAAGATAGAATTCTTTTGTTGGCGGATGAAAGTGATAAAGCTCGGATCCGAAAGTTTATCTACCAGGTCTCCACTCATATAGATCATTCTCTTTTTTCCAAGATTGATAAGGTGGCGGATATAAGTCGTTTTTCCTGTACCCTGTTTTCCATGCAAAATGATTAATCCGCTTTTGTTGTCCTCCAGCAGAAAGTTTTCGATCTCGGCAGCTACGGGAACAAAATCATCGTTATAGTGACGATCAATCTGAATAGCAGGTTCATTAACTTGCGATTGTTTCAGGCTGAAGTAGTTATGAGAGTATGTTACTATAAATAGATTGTTAAGTTTCTCATTTTCCTTCTTGTGGTTTTCGCAAATCTGATTGATCTGATTGATTTCCTCCTTGTCGATATTGGAATAGACAATCTTTACGCAATTATCAAAATAGCCGATCATCAAATTCTTTTTGCAGATAACGATACAGTCGTATAACTCTTTTGTAGATGTATTATCTTCTTCTTCCTCCTCTTCTTCTTTTTCATTTTCAAAATGATTGCAGTACACATGCTCGAATATATCGAACGCGTCATCTTGCTGATAAAGTTCCTTGATTTCTTTCAGAAAATCCTGGTTTACTTTATATTTTACCATTTTCATGGAAGGGAATCGTTTGAATATCTGATAGAATAGACTACAAATGCTACTGTCGCTGAACCATCCTGTGGAGTAATCAAAAATATCTGTGAAATCTGCGAGTGTGCATTCTTTACTCATTTTTTCTTTTTATATAAATAGAATGGCAAAGGTACGAAATAAATCTATGATATGAACTGAACCGATTTATCATTTTCTCGAAAAACATAGGCGTGGATAGTTTCCTGTATTTATATCAAAGCTCCTGCAAATGATTTTTCATTTTCATTTCTCATGTTCTCATAATATATGTGATAACAATCTTCAAATCAGTTATATAACACTATGAGAAATAAAAGAAGAAAGGGTATTTCTCATAGTGTTACCAGCATTTTGTCCACAAAACAAAGTATTTCTCATAGCTTTTCAAGGCATTTCTCATAATCTTTCGTAGGGCAAAGAGGCTAATTAATTGTAATAGATTCAATGCTACATATTCAGTTATGCATTGATTAATAATATATTATAAAGCGTTTATGAAAGTGTATGGAGTAGATATTCGCATGTTTTCCTACCGGTATCTGAATCGTTCCACTAGAGTGGAAAGGTCTGTTCACTAGAGTAGATAGAACCGTTCACTCCAGTGCAACGATCTGTTCACTAGAGTGTAACGATACGAATAGTGGTAGGAAGAAATAACAATGATTAGGGAAAAACATAAAGGTATAAGGTGAATA